>RRZT011544070.1_pt1 | contig 17168 bp, 16 predicted proteins | sample 2165551 | NCBI WGS metagenome assembly RRZT01 (sample SAMN10456910, study PRJNA506462) | wastewater metagenome | biome: wastewater; feature: sludge; material: wastewater sludge; isolation source: wastewater sludge with Escherichia coli K12::gfp cells carrying plasmid... | place: USA: Moscow, Idaho...
AACATGATTGACATAGAAACTCCTTAATTAAATAAATTTTTTATCAGATCAATAGAATATACGATCGAACCCAAACTAGCAAACACGTTCGCAAGTAAGACAACAAGTAAGATACGGGCAACTCGATTGGTCCAATATCCTTTGATATGTAGGACATCATCTTGTAGATTCATGAAATCTTCTACTTTTGGCTTATGTACCCATGCTTCCATTAATCCAGCAAACCAACCCGTCGCAAGGAATGGACTTAAGACCCCGATCGGTGCCATTACGAATGCAGTAAGGATACTAAGCGGATGTCCAAGGGCGATAAGTGTACCCAGTGCAGCTAAACTCCCATTGATTAGAATGAAACGTAGTATTGTATCATACGCTAATCCAGGAGAGTTAATAATACTAAGTAAGATTAATCCAACAATGAAAAGTGGAAAAATCCAAGCGGTTAATTGACTATTCTTTTTCTTATTTACTTGAAGAATATTTGAAATCGGTGTGTTATTGGTTAAGTTCTTTTGTATGCCAGGAACATGAGCAGCCCCAACTACAGCCACAATTTTTTGACCATTTGCATGTGCTAACTTATAGGCCATGATACGATCTCGTTCAAAGATAAGAGTCTCCGCTATCTTAGGGAATTGTTTACTCACTTCCGCTAGTGCGGATTGTAACATATCACCTTGTTTAAGGGCTTCGATGTCTTCTTCCTTAACATCATTTTCAAATAAAGAACCTAAGAGTTCGGATAACATCTTAATTTTTTCAAACCAACCTAAATTATGCCAAATGCGTAAAAGGGTTGTTTGAATATTCCGGTCAATCATAATAAGCTTTGTTTGATTCTCTTTACTGTATTGAATCGCTACACTCATTTCTTGACCAACATTTTGATTTAAATTCTGTGCAATCTTGCGTTGATAAGAAGATAAAATCATTTGAGCCAAAAGAAAACCAACTTTCTTTTTCTTGATAATATCGACAATATCCATTTCTTTCCAATCCTTTGTTTCAGTCATGGATTTATAACGTTCATCATCTAATTCAATCGCTACGGTATCGGGTTGAATCTCTATCAGGGCTTGTTTGACTTCTTCTACACTATCACTGGAAATATGAGCTGTTCCAATAATCGTGATTTCTTTTCCATTAATGACTTCTTGTATTCGCATAGCTAGCCTTTCTAATCAATCCAACAGCATATATCTATCACATAATTGTGTTATAATAATTTCGCTGAGGAGGTCTGTTCATGTTTAATTATACGACCCAACAAACAATCATCCAAATGTTTCGGATGTTCTTCGATATCCTTATTCTATGGGTATTACTCTATTATACAATTAAGATCGTTCGAAATAACTCAAGAACTGCACAAATTTTCAAAGGAATCATACTAATCCTAATCATTCGAGCGATTGCCAACTTTTTTGGCTTCAAAGCGGTTGACTGGTTAGCGGGAGTCCTAGTGACCTATGGTTTCTTAGCTATCATAATAATTTTCCAACCAGAAATTCGATCCTTATTAGAAAAACTTGGGAAAAGTAGTGTTTTCTCACGTTTAAATACCTTATCTGTGAATGAACGTTTACGCTTAGTAGATGAATTAGTTAATGCGACAATGGCGTGTTCAACGAGTAAGGTCGGTGCTTTGATTACACTTGAACAAGGGCATTCACTTAGTGATTTTATCAAAACAGGGACACGCATGAACTCTATCGTGACCGCTGATTTATTACAAACAATTTTTATGCCTTCCACACCACTCCATGATGGGGCGGTTATTATACAAGGGGATCGTATTGCGTGTGCAAGTGCGTATTTTCCTCCAACCAATTTAGAAGTTCCGAGCCGTTATGGTGCACGCCATCGTGCTGCGATTGGGATTAGTGAAATTACAGATTCTGTTACGATCGTTGTGTCTGAAAAGACGGGTCGTATTTCAATTGCGGAAGAAGGAAAGTTGATTACGATGAACCAACAAAGCTTAAGAGCTTACTTGGAACAAGTCATCTTGCAGGATGAAGAAGAAGTTTATGATCCTGATCCAAATAAGGCTGTTGGGACTGTTCAAAAGGAAGAGGTTCAAATACCAAAACCAATTACTTTCAAGACAAAAGAAAATATGCCTGAAGTTAAACCGACTGATCGATTAAATTTTAATTTTAAAGGATTATTTAAGAAGAAACTTAAAGTTAAGAAAACGAATCAAACGGAAGAACCTAAAGTTACAAAAGTTGAAGAAACCCTAGAAAATCAAATAGATGAAACGAAAGTTGTTCAGGTAGAAGAAGTTAATTTAGATAAAACTGAAGCAATAAGTGTTGATCAAGTTGAAGTTCAAAATGATCCTAAGGAAGTATTGGAAGATGTTTTAAATGTGGTTAAAGAGAAGTTATCCATTAAAACAGTTAATAAACCAATAAAGAAACGTACGTCTAGGAAGAAAGCAGTGGAAGAAAAAGTAGAACAAGCTGTTTCTGAAGAGGTTGTTCATGAGGAATTACCTCAAGAACAATTTGATCAAGAAGAGATTGTGTTGGTTGATCCACTTGAAGTTAAAGAAGAAAAAGAAGTAACGATTAAATCAATACCACACATTAAATTAGAATACAGTGTGTCCGATGATTCACTGTTAGATGATGAAGAAGAATCTAAGGGAGGTGAGCAATAATGAGTCAAAAGAAAAAGCCCATTGAACCTAGAAATGATAAGTTAGAATTAGCTAAGAAAATTGCGGAACAAAGTTCTAAAGTATTTAAGACGTATAACTCGATTGAGTTTTTAGTCATGCGCATTGTTCGTTTCTTTAGTACTTGGATTGACCGATTATTGTTTAGTCCAAATTCTGGTAAGATTGTGAGTCTTATCTTAGCGGTAGTATTATATGTCGCAATTAACTTTAACATCGGTGAGATTATCTTTGAAACACCCATTACTTCCGGTGTAACAATCGATAATATTCCTGTAACGGTTATTTCCAATGATGAAGTGTATGAAGTATCTGGATTACCAACAGAAGTAAAAGCGTATGTGATTGGGGATATGTCTGATATTACCTTAATTCGCACTCAAAAAGTCTATTCGGTTGTGGCAGATTTAACGGGTTTATTAGAAGGAACTCATGAAGTTAAGTTGATTCCAAAGGATTTCTCAACGCGTGTTGAAGTGGCGTTGTCTCAATCAACAGCGGTCGTAACAATTAAGAAGAAAGTATCACAACACTTTAATTTAGAATATGACTATATAAATACGGATAAGATGAATCAAGAATTTGTATTGTCTGAACCAAGTTTTGCGGATCAAGAAATTATTATTCGTGCTTCACAAGATACCTTATATAAGATTGGGATTGTAAAGGCGTTGATTGATGCGAGTGGCGTTACAGCTGACTTTACTCAAGAAGCTCCAATCGTCGCATATGATCAAGATGGGAATAAGATGAATGTTGATATTATTCCATCCTCTGTTCAAGTGAGTGTGGGTGTTACATCTCCGAACAAAACTGTTGCGATTGAAATTGTACCGAATGGGGATATTCCGAATGGTAAAGCAATTGAAAGTATTACCTTAGATCAACAAACAGTAACCATCTTTGGTAAGGATTCTGTTCTACAAAGTATTGATACCATTCAGGTTCCAATTGATGCGACTACCTTAACAGCTGATACCAGTTTAGTCGCGGATATTCCTCTTCCAACAGGGGTTAAGAAAACAAGTATTAGTCGTGTTAATATGCAGATTACCTTAGGCGATGGTGTTCAAGGCCGAGTAGAAGATGTCTTTATCCAGTTTATCAATAATGTGAATGGATATCGATTTACGCTAGTTAATCCGCAAGATACCGTAACTGGAATTGATTTATTTGGTACTCAAGCAAATATTGATAATGTGACTAGTGATGACTTCTATGTCTACTTCGATATGTCAAAACTCGAAGAAGGTGAACAAGATGTGACGTTATTATTAAGATCATACAAACCGCTTGTTAAGGCAAGCTTAGTAAAACAAACGATAAGGATCAATGTGGTGAAATAAAATGGGGAAGTATTTTGGGACAGATGGGGTTCGCGGTAAAGCGAATGTTGAGTTAACTGCAGAAACAGCATTTAAGATTGGTCGTGCATTAGGTTATTTATTTAAAGGTCAAAAGATTGTGATTGGGATGGATACACGTCTATCCAGTAGTATGTTAAAACAAGCCGTAAGTGCAGGGTGTTGCGCGAGTGGTGCAGATGCGTATGATATGGGCGTTGTGCCTACTCCAGCGATTGCATATGTTACAACACATGAGGATTTTGCGTGTGGTGTTATGATTTCTGCAAGTCACAATCCATATTATGATAATGGGATTAAGGTTTTTAATACACATGGTGTAAAGATTGATGATGAACTTGAAACGAAGATAGAAGCTGTTATTGATGGACAAGAAGTACCGTATGCGGAATCCGATCAGATTGGTAAAGTAGTTAATTACTCGATTGGACTCGATCACTATAAACAAAACTTAATTCAATTATTTGATATGGATTTATCCGGTATGCGAATTGCGATTGATGCGTCTAACGGTTCTGCGAGTGTTACAGCGTTAGATGTACTGACTGAGTTAAATGCGGATTGTTTCATCATGCATAACCAACCGAATGGCTTAAACATTAATGCGAAGTGTGGATCAACACATCCCGAATCACTTCAAGCCTATATGCGTGAAAATAACTGTGATATTGGTTTAGCTTTTGACGGGGATGCGGATCGTTTGATTGCGGTCGATCATACAGGTGATTTAGTGGATGGTGATAAGACTATCTACATCTGTGCTAATTACTTAAAGTCAAAGAATGAATTGAAAGATGATAGTGTTGTGACTACGGTTATGGCAAACTTAGGCTTATATAAAGCGTTGAGTAAACTCAATATCCATACTGAACAAACCCAAGTTGGGGATAAGTATGTATACGAAAGAATGTTAAGCAAGGATATCCAACTAGGTGGAGAACAATCAGGTCATATTATCTTTAAGCAACATGCCACAACAGGAGATGGCTTATTAACTGCGCTTAAATTGATTGAAGTCATGTATGATACACAAAAGAGTCTAAGAGATTTAGGGGAGGATGTGAAGATTTTCCCTCAAGTCTTAAAGAATGTTCATGTAAACAATAAGAAAGCTGCGCTAGAAAACAGTGTACTAAAGGCTGAAATCGAACGTATGGAAAAAGAGTTACACGGTGAAGGAAGAATCTTAGTTCGTCCATCTGGAACGGAACCTCTTGTTCGTGTCATGGTTGAAGCCGCAACACTTGAGAAATGTCATGCGTGTGTTGAACCATTAGTAGAGTTGATTCAAACCTTGAAGTTATAGGAGGGGTGTATGAAACGAGTCATTTGTGTAGTTGAGGATGAAAAGGATCTGAATGAGTTAGTGAGAAGCTATCTTGAGAAAGAAGGCTTTGAAGTTCGTTCTTATCTAACCTATGAAGAAGCATTAGTTCATGTCATGGATGATGATGTTCATTTGTGGATTCTTGATATCATGTTAGACAATAAGAGTGGCTTTGATTTGATTGAAGATATTCGTAAACAATCTAAATCGGTTCCAGTCATCTTTATGTCTGCACGTGATAAAGAATTTGATCGAATTATTGGTTTAGAAAAGGGTAGTGATGATTATATTACAAAACCTTTCTCTCCAAAAGAGTTGGTTTTAAGAGTTAATAATATCATTCGTCGTGTCTACAAAGATGATAATCGTACGCATGTCGACTCCTATGAGATTGATGTGGAACAACGTAAAGTCTATAAAGATAATCAAGAAATTGAACTAACAACTAAAGAGTTTGATTTATTGATGTTATTTGTGAGAAATAAACAAACAGCGTTTTCAAGAGGTCAAATATTAGCGCGTGTTTGGGAAACAAATTATTTTGGAAGTGATCGTGTTGTGGATGATACATTACGTCGTTTACGTAAGAAAATGAAGGATTTAAATATTCATACCATCTATGGATATGGATATCGATTAGGTTAAAAATGAGTCGATTAAAGAAGTTTATAAAAAGCATGTCACTGACGCAACAGCTTATGAGTGTTGTGTTGGTTTCGCTTGCATTTTTTATTTTCTTCTTATTGGTGTTTATCTTTGGGAACATTAATACACTTGTGAGTGAACAACTGTTTACGAGTATTGATGGGACACAGTTAAGAGTTATTAATAATTTTAAGAACTCAATGAGTAAAGAGGATATCTTTATTGGGACAGATCCAAATGTTATTCATGTAATTTATACTTTAGATGATTCAAAATCAATTATTACCAATTCAAAAACACAAATTGATTCTGAGCTTGATCGTGTGTTTAGAGAGAATTTAATCGTTCAAACAACGGATTTAGTACGTTACGAAAGTTCAGAGACGAATCTAAGGGTTGTGTATCAAATTCGAAGAATTGATGTTTCCAACTTTATCGTAAGCTTTGTCCCAAATAGTTACATGGATCAGTTTAAGCTTGCCTTGGTTAATGGGGTTGTAAATATCTTGTTAGTGATTGTAGGAATCTTATTTCTACTCTTAATGATTTGGGTTGGATACTTAATCCATTCACTTAAACAGATAGAGGTCTACATTAACAAGTATCGTAAAGGTGAGAATGTAGACTTAAAAATGGACCGTAATGATGAAGTTGGAGAACTTGCACGAGCGATTGTTGGAATGAACAAGGAAATTCGTCGACAGGAACAACTCAAAGAAGAAATGGTTCAGAATATTTCACATGACTTGAAGACTCCCATCGCAACAATCAAATCGTATGGTGAAAGTATAAAGGATGGTATTTATCCTTATGAAACCTTAGAGAAGAGTGTTGATGTGATTATTGAACATGCGAATCGATTAGAACGTAAAGTACATAGTTTACTACTCTTAAACCGTATGGGTTATCTTATTGCGGAAGATAAGGGGAATGACAAAACAGAGATGAAAGATGTGATTGAGAAAGTACTTCTTTCATTAAAGGTGATTAAACCATCCATTAAGCTTAAGACTGATTTAACTTCATGCAGTTATTACGGAAGTGAAGAACCTTGGCGAGTGGTTATTGAAAATATATTAGATAATGCATTACGATATGCAAAATCAGAAATTACGATTGACTTAAAAGCGGATCGTTGTATCATCTACAATGATGGTCCAAATATTCCAGAGGATCGTATTGAACAAATATTTAAACCTTATGAAAAGGGGGCGGGTGGGCAGTTTGGTTTAGGTTTAGCGATTGTAAGACGTGTTTTAACTGCGTATCATTATACAATCAAGATTAAGAACCTAAATATTGGAGTTCAGTTTATTATTGAAAAAGAGAATACAGATACAAAGATTACGAAAGATGAGCTGGCAACCTTATGACTATGATTCAAGTAAAGCAAATAAATACCTATTATACACAAATGGGTGAAGGGTATGATGTCGTATGTCTAGTTGGTTGGGGTCAAGATACTCGTATGTTTGAACCAACGCAAACTTATTTGTCGAAACACTTTAGAGTAACGTGTGTCGATTATCCAGGATTTGGACAAACTGAACTTATGAAGGAAGCTTGGTCAGTGGATGATTATGTGAGTTGGTTGAATGATTTTCTAACTCAACTTAATATCAGTCATCCGATTATTATCGCGCATTCGTTTGGGGCTCGAGTTGCCCTAAAGTATAACTTACTCTATCCAATTCGTAAACTTGTGTTTACTGGTGCAGCAGGAATTCGTCCAAAGCGTAAGTTGAGTACACAGATTCGAATTAGAGTGTATAAGATATTGAAAAGACTTGTACAATTACCAGGCTTATCCATGTTTCAAGAAGATTTAAAGAAAATGTTTGGCAGTGAAGACTATCGCTCCATCAGTGGCGTGTTGAGAGATAGTTTTGTTCGAATCGTGAATGAAGATTTGAGTGGAATTCTAAAAGAAGTTAAAGTACCATGTTTACTTATCTGGGGAGATAAGGATGATGCGACGCCTTTGTGGATGGGCAAGTTGATGGAGAAAGAGATGAAGGATGCAGGACTTGTCATTTTTGAAAATGAAGGTCATTATGCGTATTGGAATCAAATTCAACGATTTAATAAAATTGTGGATGTGTTCCTAGAAAAGGATCGTAATCATGAATGATTTTTTACTCTTTATCAATCGAATATTGATTGTAGTGGCATGGATTGTATTATATGCGACGATGATCAAGAAAAGTTTACATATGTTTCAACAAAACCGATATGAGATTCGACGTTATTGGCCATGGTTGTTAGAACATATTCAATTGGATGTTAAACAATCAATCAAATGGATTGTGATTGGAATAGTTTATGTTTGTATCGCCTTTATTGCGAATGCATCTAATGTGATTGGAAGCTTATTGGTGGTTGGATTAACTCTATTACTAGGGTATTTAACCATACAAGCAGAAAGAAAAATTAATTACATTAAGAAACTGAATATGACATCACGTGTTAAACGACAAGTTTGTGTGATGGTTGTTTTAGTTTTTGTCTCACTTTACTTTGTGATTTCACTCAGTTGGACATGGATCGCTTTATTAACTCCATTAATGATTGTTTTAATCTGGATATATGTTATTTTAATGGCTCTTATTACGATGCCATTTGAAAGTATTCTTAAGCAAATTTATATCAATAAGGCTAAAGGGATTCTAAACCAACAATCACGTCTCATCAAAATTGGGATTACCGGCAGTTATGGTAAGACATCGAGTAAGAACATTCTAAATGAGATTCTATCCGAGAAGTACTATGTATTAAGTACACCTGCATCGTTTAATACACCAATGGGCTTAACCATCACCATACGTGAACAACTCAAGACCATTCACCAAGTCTTTATTGCGGAAATGGGTGCAGATAAAGTGGGTGAAATTAATTTCTTAAGCAAGTTTATTCGTCCTCAATATGCGATTATTACATCGATAGGACCTCAACACTTAAATACATTTAAAACATTAGATAATATCATTCGTGAGAAAATGCGATTAATCGAGAATTTGCCAGTTTCTGGGGTTGGTGTTATTAATTATGATTATGAAACAGTACGTAATTATCGAATCAAGAATAATTGTAAGATTATTCGTTATGCGATCGATCATGAAGCAGATTTTATGGCTGAGAAGATTGAATACTCACCCAATGGTTCAAACTTTATAGTTAAGTGCAGTGAAGGCGAATATCCTTTCTCAACACGATTATTGGGTAAACACAATATTTCTAATATCCTAGCAGGGATTGCGTTAGGTCGAGTATTGGGTTTAAGTTGGGATTTACTTCAAAAAGCAGTCAGTAATGTTAATTACGTTGAACATCGCTTACAACTTAAGAAAATAAATGGTTTTAATTATATTGATAATGCATTTAATTCCAATCCTGAGGGAGCTAAGATGTCTCTTGAGGTGTTGAAGTTAATGCCGAATCATCGCTATATTGTGACTCCAGGGATGATTGATTTAGGGGTTAAGCAATATGAACTAAATAAACAATTTGGGACACAAATGAAAGACCATGTGGATACAGTTGTGTTAGTTGGTAAGAAACAAACACTTCCAATCTATGAAGGATTAAAAGAATCTGGATTTAATATGGAAGAAGTAGTCGTGTTGGATACCGTAAAAGAAGCGTTTAAATACATTGAAACTCATGCGAGTAAAGACGATATCATCTTATTAGAGAATGATTTGCCTGATGCGTTTAATCACTAGAAAGAGTGAATTATGGAATGGAATCATTTCTTAAGTAAGTTATTATCGATTAGTAAAATTGGATTAAAGTTTTCGAAGGATCCCTATGCACTTGAGAATTATCAAGAACTACAGGATTTAGTCATTCAACAGTCACAGGAAGTGAATCAACCGATTGATGTGGTTAAGTTGTATCCTAAGGATACCTATCCTACACCTAATGTATCTGTACGTATCATGATTTTTAATGAGAAGAATCAATTACTAATGGTCCAAGAAAAGAGTGATCAAGGGTATGCGGTTCCAGGTGGATGGTGTGATGTATTTGAATCACCGAAGCAGAATGCGATTAAAGAAGTTAAACAAGAAACTGGACTTGACGTAGAGATTGTTCGATTATGTGCAATCATGCAGAGAGAATTGTATAAATCAAAGCCTACCATGATTTCGGAATATGTGATGTATTTCTTAGCTGAAATCAAGGGTGGAGATCTACAGTTTAATCATGAGTTGATGGATATTGGTTTTTTTGATTATGATGCGTTGCCTGTGTTATCATTAAAAACGTCAAAACGCGAATTAGAGATCGCGATGGATGTGATTAAACATCATAAAGATATTTATATCGATTAAGGAGAATTGTATGAAACTTAATATAGGGGTATTATTTGGTGGTAATTCAGTTGAACATGAAGTGAGTGTTATCTCTGCTTCTCAAGCAATTGCGGCAATTGATCGTGAACGTTATCATGTCATTCCTTTGTACTTAACAAAGGATCATCGTTTGTTTTCAGGTGAAGCTTTATTGGATGTGAAGAACTTTAAGAATATGTCCTCACTCTTAAATAAATGCAAACAAGTAAGTATTGTTAAAATCCAACAAAAGTTTTATGTACAACCTATTAAATCTAATCTATTTAACAAGGCACAAGAAGTGGATATTGTGATTCCAGTTGTACATGGAACCCATTGTGAAGACGGTAGTATACAAGGTTATTTAGAAACGGTAGGTATTCCATATTCTGGGTCTGATGTTATATCAGCAGGACTTGGTCAAGATAAAGTCTATATGAAAATGGTGTTTGAACACCATAACATACCAATGGTTCCTTGGACTTATTTCAATTCTAATGAGTATCGTTCGAATAAAGCTAAAGTATTAGATACGATTCAATCTACAGTTGGGCTTCCATGTGTGGTTAAACCAGCAAGACTTGGTTCAAGTGTTGGTATCTCTTTGGTTAAAACGATTGAATCATTAGAGTTCGCAATTGATGATGCGATGAATTATGATACAAAAATAGTCGTTGAAAAAGCAGTAATGAACTTAAGAGAAGTGAATTGTTCTGTTTTAGGGGATGAGATTAAGGTTGAAGCATCGATTCTTGAAGAAGTTACGAAATATGATGCGATCTTATCGTATAAGGATAAATATCAATCAAACTCTAAATCAAAAGGAATGGCTTCTACTTCACGTATTTGTCCTGCTCCACTTGAGGATGTTTATACTTCAAAGGTACAAGAATTAGCTAAGGAAGTATTTACTGTGTTAGGGTGTTCAGGGGTGACACGAATCGATTTTATGATTGATTCTGAAACCATGGAACTGTATGTAAATGAGATTAATACCATTCCTGGTTCGTTATCTTTCTATCTATGGGATAAGTCAGGATATAACTTTACAGATTTGATGGATAAACTCATTGAACAATCGATTGAACGTCAAAGACGAAGAGAAAAAATGGTTTTCTCATTTGATACAAACCTACTTGATCAGTATTCATCGACGGGTTCTAAAGGAAGTAAGAGTTAAGCGTGGTAACACGCTTTTTTGTTGTTTAGTATTGGGTTAGAAGGTAAAATAGGTGTGGAAGGAAGTGATCTTATGGAAGAAAATATGGTAGTAAATGGTGAGATTCTAACATCATGGGTTAAGAAAAAAGAATACAAAAACATAAGGCACTTTTTCGATGAGACAAATATTGTCGATGCGGCAATGTTGGTCGATGAGTTAGGGAGTGAAGATATACTTCATCTCTTTAAGATTGTTCGAAAAGACATCGGTGCAGAATTACTTTCATATCTTTCAACGGATACGATTGAACACTTAACGATTAATCTAAATCTTGAACAGATTCAGAGTTTAATGGAAGAATTATACTCTGATGATTTAAATGAAATCTTGAGTGAATTGCCAGACGAATTAGTTACGAAAGTACTCCAAGCCGCTACACCTGAATTGCGTAAGCAAATCAATGAATTTTTAAGTTATGAAGAAAGTTCATGTGGATCAATTATGTCTGTAGACTTTGTTACGTTGAAACAGACGAATACGGTTGCACAAGCAATGCGTACCATTCGTAAACAAGGGAAATTGGCAGAGACGATAAATGTTTGTTACGTAGTGGATGAAAATAAGAAGTTAGTGGGTAGTATTTCTTTAAAAGATATCCTGTTTGCGAAGGAAGAGTCAATCATTGAAGAAATCATGGAACATGATATTCATTATGTTTATACACAAGAAGATCAGGAAGGAGCCGCAAAACTTATTTCAAAGTATGATATTACATCATTACCGGTTATTGACAGTACGAAGACTGTATTAGGAATAATCACCGTGGATGATATCTTAGACGTTGTGGAAGAAGAAGCAACCGAAGATATTCATAAAATGGGGGGGATGACACCGCTTGATGGTTCTTATGTCGAGTCCTCTACTCAATCCATTATTATGTCGCGTTTACCTTGGTTATTGGTTCTTATGATTTCCGCTACATTCACAGGAAGTATCATTTCAAATAATCAAGAGATATTAGTACTATTACCTTCGCTTGCGATATTTATTCCAATGTTAATGGATACCGCAGGGAATGCGGGGTCACAAGCCTCTGCGATGGTCATTCGTGGATTGGTTGTGGATGATATGGGCGTTAAGGATTTTATTAAGATCTTAATCAAAGAAACACAAGTATCTGTTTTATTAGGTATTGTATTATTTATTATTAATACTTTACGTATCGGTTTCTTTATGCCAAATGTTGGATGGGGAATTGCGATTCTTGTTTCTTTAACGATATTTATTACAATTTTATTAGCCAACTTAGTTGGAGGGTCTTTACCTCTATTAGCGTTAGTATTAAAACAAGATCCTGCATCTATGGCTGCTCCCTTGATAACAACTTTGGTTGATGCTTTATCGTTAACGACGTATTTCTTAATTGCGTCTTATTTCTTGAGATTATGAGGTGAGATATGAAAAAGAAATTACATAAAAAAGTATTTAAAGCATTGATTGAGGGACGTAAGTTTCAAGAAATACGAGATGCCTTCAATTATTACAATATGGTTGATTTAAGCTTGATGGTAGAAGAGTTTAGTGTTGATCAGATATTGATGTTATTTAAAATATTGAAGCGTGAGAAGAGTGCAGAGATGTTTAGTTATCTATCGTATACTAAACAAGAAGAATTAATAAATGCATTTACTTCACTTGAAATTAAGACTGTATTAGAGAATCTTTATTCAGATGATATCATTGACTTCTTAGAAGAATTACCAAGCAATCTTGTTAAGAAGATACTACAATCCGCATCGGATGATCAAAGATCAGAAATAAATCTATTACTCAGTTATCCAGAAGATTCAGCTGGATACATGATGACGACTGACTTTGTGGAACTAAAGTTAAGTGATACAGTTAAGCGTGCAATTACGCGTATTAAAACACAAGGGAAGGTTGCGGAAACCATTACCAACTGTTACATCGTAGATGAGAATCGAACGCTTGTCGGATCCATCCGTTTACGTGAGATTTTATTTGCGGATGAGGATGAAATTATTTCCGAACTCATGGACCGTGATGTTATTTGTGTTATGACAAGTGATGATCGTGAAGAAGTAGCAAATGTGTTTAAGAAGTATGACTTCTCTGTTCTTCCGGTGGTAAATGATGAAAAGAAGTTAATTGGGATTATTACTGCGGATGATATCATCGACGTTCTCTATGAAGAGACTACTGAAGATATTCAAAAGATTGCGGCGATTACTCCGATGGAAGGTTCTTACACTGAAACTAATATTCTTGAAATGGCTAAGTCCCGAGTTTCTTGGTTAATCATCTTGATGGTATCAGCTACCTTTACTGGATTGATTATTCAAGGATATGAACAAACGTTAACCTTAATTCCAGCACTAGCGGCATCTATGCCGATGATTATGAGTACAGCAGGGAATGCAGGCTCACAATCTTCGATTATGGTTATTCGCGGTATATCTGTTGATAACATGAGTATAAAGGATTTATGGTTAGTTATCTGGAAAGAATTAAAGATTGGCTTGGTTATAGGGCTCGTATTATTTGTGGTCAATGTCATTCGTTTATCCATCTTTACACCTGATGTAAGTTTTGCGACAGATCTGGTTATTTCTACTACGGTATTTATTACTATTCTAATGGCTAATATAACTGGAGGACTTTTACCTCTATTTGCATTGATTTTTAAACAAGACCCAGCTGCGATGGCAAGTCCGCTCATCACAACAATCGTGGATGCGCTTGCATTAATTGTATATTTTAAGCTCGCTATGCATTTCTTATCGATTTAGCTGTGGTATAATAGTTTAAACAAGAAATAAAAGGAGAAAATTACTATGTCTACACCTCACAATTCAGCTCAGAAAAATGATATCGCAAAATTAGTCTTAATGCCGGGGGATCCACTTCGTGCTAAGATGATTGCGGAAACATATCTTGAGAATGTGGTTCAATTTAACTCAGTTCGTAACATGTTCGGATATACTGGAACTTATAAAGGTCATCCAGTTTCAGTCATGGGTTCGGGTATGGGTATGCCTAGTATCGGTATTTATTCTTATGAACTTTATGATCAATACGGTGTTGAAACCATCGTTCGTATTGGATCATGTGGATCGTATCGTGAAGATTGTAAAATCTATGATGTTATCTTAGCGGACAGTGCGTATAGTGAATCAACGTACGCAGAAACTGCATTTGGATATAAAGAAAACATTCAATTGCCAAGTCCTGAAGTTAACAAAGAATTAATTGATGTTGCGAAAGAACTAAATATTCCTATGCATGTTGGACGCATCCATTCTGGAGACGTATTCTATCATGGAGCTGGTTCTGTTCCTTATCAAGAAAAAGTAGCTAAGTATGACTTATTAGCGGCTGAAATGGAATCCTTTGCGTTATTCGCAAATGCTCGTTACTTAGGAAAGAAAGCAGCGTGTTTATTAACTGTTTCTGATTCAATTGTTACACATGAAGCAACAACTGCTGAAGAACGTCAAACTGCATTCACAAAGATGATGGAGATTGCGTTAGGTTTAGCGGTAAAGTAGTATGAAGACAATTCTCTTTATTCGCGAACTGAATACAGAAGAAGCAGCTCAGAAAATTACAGAAGCTTTAGAAGAAACTCGGGTTGATTTCGAAGTAAGATTAAAGGATCGTTGTGTAGCAATAGAGGGAAGAAACGATGTTGTGTATACGGCGAAAGTCGCAATCCGGGAAGCCGGTTTTAATGTAGAATAAATCAGTCGAAATTCGACTGATTTTTTTATTAAAACTACTTGCAAACATCATCCGATTTATGATAGTATTATAGGGCACTGACGTATTGCCTTGGGGAAGTACTCAAGTGGCTGAAGAGGTGCCCCTGCTAAGGGTATAGGTCGGGTCAAACTGGCGCGAGGGTTCAAATCCCTCCTTCCCCGCCAAAAAACACAAGTGAATGGTCCAGTGGTGTAGTGGTTAACATGCCTCCCTGTCACGGAGGAGATCGCGGGTTCGAGTCCCGTCTGGACCGCCATGCAGGTGTAGTTCAATGGTAGAACGCGACCTTGCCAAGGTCGACACGAGGGTTCGATTCCCTTCACCTGCTCCATAAGAGCACAATGAGAAGTACTTAGTACTTCTTTTTTATTTCTATTTTGATATGATTAATTGAGAAAAGGGGATTACTTATGTTAAATGATTTTGGGGTTATGGGGATATTTATGGGTCTTTATTCATTGTTTTTGTTTTTAATTGCATTATCTGTTCTTGTATTAATTTGGGTTACTATTCTTTTCCTTTTAAAAAAGATGAAACAAATGGATCGATAATATGGTAAGAAAACTTATCATAGTATTATTATTTTTTAGCTTAATTGGATGTGCAGTTCAAGATACAAATGAACTTACAGATGCACAAATTAATGTATTGATTGAAAACCAAAACAAACAGATTGAAGCCTTGAAAATAGAGATCGAAGAATTGAGACAAAGCTTTAATCAAGGTGAACTGATTCAACCGTTTAAACACGAAGAACGATTATTGTATATGAACTCACGTATTCCATTTGGGATATCTTTGATAAATGAATCCAATCTTCCCATAAAAGCGTATCTTTATGATACAGGTCTCGTGATTTATTATGAAGATGAAAATGTTAATGAGTTTATTATTGGCTATAGTCTTGTGTCTAAATTAATGGGTAAAGATTTCAGTGAAGATCCTGAATACTTCAATAACTCTGATATTGTGAAAGAGATTGATGATAACTTTGTGGTTGTGAAAGTAATTCGACTTGCGACCGATTTAGATGAAGAAACAAATAAAAAGATTGAAGTTCTATTGGATACAATACATTATTATTAAAATGAGGGTATCCTCATTTTTATTCGGAAAGGATATCTTCTATGATACTCAACACAGGTTCAAGAACAGATATACCAGCTTATTATAGTGAATGGTTTTATAATCGGATTAAAGAAGGGTATGTTTATACGCGTAATCCTTATAATCCTAAGTTAATTCATTCATATCAATTAAATCCAAGTGTTGTGGATATTTTAGTGTTTTGTACAAAGAATCCTGAACCAATGATGAAGCGCTTAGATGAGATTAGTCATTTTAAACAATTCTGGGGAATCACATTAACTGCGTATGGTAAAGATATAGAACCTAATGTATTAAACAAACATCGAGTCATTGAGTGTATAAAGATTCTTTCAAATCGATTTGGATCAAAATCAGTTGAATGGAGATATGATCCAATTTTTCTATCAGATAAATACACAAAGGAAGTACATCTTAGATCGTTTGAGTATATTGCGAAAGAACTTAGTGGATCTATTACTACCTGTGTAGTGAGCTTTATAGATTTATATCAAAAAACATTAAAGAATTTCCCAAGTGTAAAAGAAGTTAACCTAGAGGATCAAATAGAATTGATTAAAGCATTCGTGGAGATTGGGAAAAAGTATAATATCAGAATAAAGACGTGTTTAGAAAATAAGATTCTTGAAAATTATGGTGTGGATACAAGTGGTTGTTTAACCCAATCTGTACTTGAGAAGGCATTGAACCAACGTTTAAATGTTCCTAAACAAACTCAAGCGAGAGAGGGTTGTGAATGCTTATTAGGGAATGATATTGG
>RRZT011637927.1_pt1 | contig 17162 bp, 12 predicted proteins | sample 2165551 | NCBI WGS metagenome assembly RRZT01 (sample SAMN10456910, study PRJNA506462) | wastewater metagenome | biome: wastewater; feature: sludge; material: wastewater sludge; isolation source: wastewater sludge with Escherichia coli K12::gfp cells carrying plasmid... | place: USA: Moscow, Idaho...
CGGCGCGACGAAGAGAAGGCCCGCGCGAAAGAGCGCGTGGTCAGCCTGCGCGACGAGTTCGGGCAGTGGGACCCGCGCAACCAGCGTCCGGAGCTGTGGAACCTGTACAACCCGCGGCACCGGGCCGGCGAGCACGTCCGAGTCTTTCCGCTCAGCAACTGGACCGAGCTCGACGTGTGGCGCTACATCGAGGCCGAGGGCATCGAGTTGCCCGCCCTGTACTACGCCCACGAGCGCGAGGTGTTCAGCCGCGACGGCATGTGGCTGGCGGTCGGCGAGGTGTCGCAGCCCAGGCCGTCCGAGCAGGTGGTGACCCGCACCGTGCGCTACCGCACCGTGGGCGACATGTCGTGCACCGGTGCGGTCGAGTCCGACGCCGCCAACGTGGCCGACGTGCTGGCCGAGGTGGCGGCCACCCGCATCACCGAACGCGGCGCCACCCGTGCCGACGACCGCCTCACCGAGGCCGCCATGGAAGACCGCAAGAAAGAGGGCTACTTCTGATGAGCAGCGCAGTTGCGACCCGCGGCACCCTGCTGCGCATGGCGACCGCCGGCAGCGTGGACGACGGCAAGTCGACCCTGGTGGGCCGGCTGCTGCACGACTCCAAATCGGTGCTCACCGACCAGTTGGACGCCGTCGAGCGGGTCAGCCGTGAGAAGGGGCTGGGCATCGTCGACCTGGCGCTGCTCACCGACGGCCTGCGCGCCGAGCGTGAGCAGGGCATCACCATCGACGTGGCCTACCGCTACTTCGCCACCGCCAAGCGCACGTTCGTGCTGGCCGACTGCCCCGGACACGTGCAGTACACCCGCAACACGGTCACCGGCTCGTCGACCGCCGACGTGCTCGTGCTGCTCACCGACGTGCGCAAGGGCGTGCTCGAACAGACCCGCCGGCACCTGGCCGTGGCCGCGCTGCTGCGGGTGCCGCACCTGGTGTTCGCGGTGAACAAGATCGACCTGGTCGACTTCGACCAGTCCCGCTTCGAAACCGTCGCCGCCGAACTGGCCGAGGTGGCCAAGGGCCTTGGCGTCGACGACGTGCGCGTGGTGCCGGTGTCGGCGCTGCTGGGCGACAACATCGTCGACCGCTCCGAGCGCACCCCGTGGTACGACGGCCCGAGCCTGCTCGAACTGCTCGAAGACCTGCCCGCGGGCGGTCCGGTCGAGAGCGAATCGTTCCGGTTCCCCGTGCAGTTGACCATTCGACCGCAGGCCGCGGCGCTCGACCCGCAATACGCCGAATACCGCGGTTATGCCGGCCAGATCGCCTCGGGTGTGGTGCGGGTGGGCGACCGGGTGCGCGTGCTGCCGGCCGGCCGCGAAACCACCGTCGTCGGCATCGACTTCGCCGGCACCGAGTTGACCGAGGCGTTCGCGCCCATGTCGGTGACGCTGCGGCTGGCCGACGAGGTCGACATCACCCGCGGCGAGCTGATCGCCGGCGCCGACGACGCGCCGAGCCCCACCCAAGACGTCGACGGACTGGTCTGCTGGCTGTCGGATCGCGCCCTGCGGCCCGGTTCGAAGGTGCTGCTCAAGCACACCACCCGCACCGTGCAGGGCATCGTCAAAGAGATCAAGGGACGGCTCGACCTCGACACCCTGGCACCCGTGCCGGCCGAGGCGTTGACGCTGAACGACATCGGCCGGGTGAGCATCAGGCTGGCCGCCCCGATCGTGGCCGAGAATTACTCCGACTCGCGGCGCACCGGCGCGTTTCTGCTGGTCGACCCGCAGATGGGCAGCACGCTGGCAGCCGGCATGGTGCGCACCACGCTCGGTGGCGACGAGTTCGAAGCCGAGACCCTGGACTGGTCGATCTGATGCCGTCGGTTGATCGCCGGCCGCTGGTGCTGGCCGTGCATGGCACCCGGTCACGGGTCGGCACTGAGACGTCCAAACAGCTGGCCGCCGCAGTGGCCGAGCGACTCGGCGTCGAGACCCACCTGGGCTGGGTCGACATTCACACCCCCACGCTCACCGACACGCTGCGTCGCCTCGGCGAGGCAATCGTGGTGCCGGTGTTTCTGACCAGCGGCTACCACGTCACGTCCGACATTCCGGCGGCCATCGCCGCCGCGGGTTCACGGGCCATCGCCACCCCGCTGATCGGTGCCGACGTGCTGCCCGCCGTGGTCGACCGCCTCGCCGAGGTGGACGACTTCGACGCGGTGGTGCTGGCCGGTGCCGGGTCACTGCGTGATCGGGCGCTCGCCGAGGTGCGGGCGGTGACGAACGAACTTTCCAGGGCCGTGGACCGTCCGGCCCTGGCGGGGTTCGTCACCGCCGCCTCACCCACCGTGCCCGAGGCCGTCGCCGCCCTGCACGCCGCCGGCCACGCCCGGGTGGCGGTGGCCGCCTACCTGCTGGCGCCGGGCCGGTTCAGCGACGAACTGCAGTTGGCCGGAGCCGACGCGGTGAGCCGTCCGATCGGCGTGCATCACCTGCTCGTCGACCTCATCGAACAGCGCTGGCGCAGCGCGATCGCCGAATCTCTCGTCGTGTCCCGACCGAAAGCCGTGAATGACTGATCTACTCGACCAACAGCTAAGCTTGACCGGCTCGGCAGATAATTCGGCAGACAACAAGGGGGCGAGGGCCCGCATGGGCGAGGTGCACAGCGTCGATCGTGTGGTCATCCGTTTCGCCGGCGACTCCGGTGACGGCATGCAGTTGACCGGCGATCGGTTCACCTCAGACACCGCGCGGTTGGGCAACGACTTCTCGACGCTGCCGAACTTTCCCGCCGAGATCCGCGCGCCGCAGGGCACCGTCGCGGGGGTGTCGAGCTTTCAGGTGCACTTCGCCGACTTCGACATTCGCACCCCGGGCGACCGCCCCGACGTGCTGGTGGCGATGAACCCGGCCGCCCTGAAGGCCAACCTGCACGACCTGCCGCGCGGCGCGGTGATTCTGGCCGACACCGCCGACTTCACCACCCGCAACCTGGCCAAGCTCGGCTACACCGACAACCCGCTCACCGACGGCACGCTCGAGGCCTACCAGGTGCACGGTTTCGACCTCACCGGGCTGGCGGTGGCCGCCGTGGCGCCGTTCGGGCTGGGCCGCAAAGACGCCGCCCGCACCAAGAACATGTTCGCGCTGGGCCTGTTGAGCTGGCTGTACAGCCGGCCCGAGCAGGGCACGCTCGACTTTCTGGCCCGCAAGTTCGCCGGCAAACCCGACATTCGCGACGCCAACATCGCCGCGTTCAAGGCCGGCTTCGCGTTCGGCGAGACCACCGAGGTGTTCACCGCCCGCTACCAGGTCGCGTCGGCCCCCATGCCGTCGGGCACCTACCGGCAGATCACCGGCAACACCGCGCTGGCCTACGGCCTGATGGCGGGCGCCGCCAAGGCGGGTCTGCAACTGTTCCTGGGCGCCTACCCGATCACCCCGGCGTCCGACGTGCTGCACATTCTGTCGCGCGCCAAAGACCACGGCGTGATCACCCTGCAGGCCGAAGACGAGATCGCCGCCGTCGGAGCCGCCCTGGGCGCCTCGTACGCGGGCGCACTGGGCGTGACCAGCACGTCCGGGCCCGGTATGGCGCTGAAGATGGAGACCATCTCACTGGCGGTGATGCTGGAACTGCCGCTGGTGATCTGCGACGTCCAGCGCGCCGGGCCAGCGACCGGCATGCCGACCAAGACCGAGCAGGCCGACCTGTTCCAGGCCGTCTATGGACGGCACGGCGAGGCCCCGCTGCCGGTGATCGCGGCGCAGTCGCCCGGCGACTGTTTCGACACGGCGCTCGAGGCGGTGCGCATCGCGCTGACCTACCGCACGCCGGTGATCCTGCTGTCCGACGGTTACCTGGGCAACGGCGCCGAGCCGTGGGCGGTGCCGAGCCTGGCCGACCTGCCCGCGATCGACCCCGGCTTCGTCACCGAAGCGCCGGCCGAGGGCGAGTTCCTGCCGTACGCGCGTGACGAGAAGCTGGCCAGGCCGCTGGCGATTCCGGGCACGCCGGGCCTGGAGCACCGCATCGGCGGCATCGAGAAGGCGGCCGGCACCGGCAACGTCAGCTACGACCCCGACAACCACGAGTACATGGTGCGGTTGCGGCAGGCGAAGATCGACGGCATCGCCGACGACCTGCCGCCGCTGGTGGTCGAAGACCCGTCGGGGCGGGCCAAGGTGCTGGTGGTGGGCTGGGGCTCCAGCTACGGACCGATCTCGGCGGCCGCCCGCCGGGTGCGGCTGAGCGGACGCGCGGTGGCCACCCTGCACCTGCGCCACCTGAACCCGTTGCCGGCCGACCTGGGCGACATTCTGCGCCGCTACGACCGGGTGATCGTGCCCGAGATGAACCTGGGCCAGTTGGCGATGATTCTGCGCGCGAAGTACCTGGTCGACTGCGAAAGCTATTCGCGGGTGCGCGGGCTGCCGATCTCGTTGTCGGAGCTGGCCGAAGACCTGATCGACGTCATCGACGAGAAGACCCCCAACGACCCGAAGGAGGGCCGATGACCGCCACCGCTCCCGGCCTGGCCGGGGTGCCGCTGTCGCTCACCCCGCTGAACCGCAAGGACTTCACCAGCGACCAGGAGGTGCGTTGGTGCCCCGGTTGCGGCGACTACGCCGTGCTCGCCGCGTTTCAGGGGCTGATGCCGCAACTGGGCATCAAGCGCGAGAACACCGTGATCGTGTCGGGCATCGGCTGCTCGTCACGGTTTCCCTATTACGTCGATTCGTACGGCATGCACTCGATCCACGGGCGCGCGCCGGCGATCGCGACCGGGGTGGCGACGGCGCGTTCCGACCTGGCGGTGTGGGTGATCACCGGTGACGGCGACGCGCTGAGCATCGGCGGCAATCACCTGATCCACGCCCTGCGGCGCAACGTGAACATCACCATTCTGCTGTTCAACAACCGCATCTACGGGCTGACCAAGGGCCAGTACTCACCGACGTCCGAGCTGGGCAAGGTCACCAAGTCGACGCCGGTCGGCTCGGTGGACCACCCGTTCAACCCGATCTCGCTGGCGCTGGGCGCCGAGGCGAGTTTCGTGGCGCGCACCATCGACTCCGACCGGGCGCACCTCACCGAGGTGCTCACCGCCGCGGTCGGGCACCGGGGCGCGGCGCTGGTCGAGATCTACCAGAACTGCCCGATCTTCAACGACGACGCGTTCATCGACCTCAAGGGCCCCAAGGCGCCGGGCGTGATTCGTTTGGTGGACGGCGAGCCGACCACCTTCGGCCCCGACGGCTCGAAGTCCGTGGTGCGCGCGCTGGACGGCACCCTGTCGGTGATCGACACCGCCGACGCCGACCCCGCCCAGGTGGTGGTGCACGACGCGCACGCAGCCGACCCGTCACCGGCGTTCTCACTGTCACGACTCACCGACACCGGTGTGCTGCAGCAGTCCCCCATCGGCATCTTCCGGCAGGTGGAGCGTCCGAGCTTCGACGATCAGGTGCGCGACCAGATCACCATGCCCCAACCCGGCGAGCGCATGAGCGCTCTGCAGGGCCTGATCAACGGCAGCGACACCTGGACTGTCAACTGAGCCTCGGTGCGGGCGCCGGCCTGCCGTCGGTGACCATCGCAGCCTGCAGCAATCCCACGGCCATCGGCAGGTAACCGGCCGGGCCCTCACCGGGCAGCAGGGCCCGCTGCACCGCGTAGCCCGCCACCAGACCGATGAGCACACCCACCAGGTCCTCGGGGTCGATGGCCGGGCTGTTCGCCCGGCACCACGGTGCGACCAGGGTCCGCAAACCGGCCCGCAACGTGTCGAGCTCGACGGTCACCAGCTGCTTCAGGGCCGGGTCGGACTGGGCTCCCGCCCAGATCTGCAGCAGCAGGGCCGGAGTGTGGGCGTCCTTCGCCACCTGCGTCACGGCCGCATTCAGCAACTCGTGCGGCGAGAGATCGGCGGCCGTGTTCAGGATCAGGTGCAAAGGCACGGCCATGGCGCTGCGCCCCACCTCGAGCACCAGACGTTCCTTGCTGCCGAAGTGGTGGTAGATGGCGCCGGCTGACGTTGCCGACCTGGCCACCACTTCCGAAATAGAGGTGCCCGCGACTCCGTTCACCGTGATCAGCTCCGCCGCCGCCGCGATGATCGCCGAGCGTGCGTCGGGCTGCCGTCGCTGCCGCCCCTCCACGAGTTCAGCGTATCGGGCGTGCCGCAGCGGTAGGGCCGCTAGCGTGGAACCGACAGAACGATCGTTCTGTAGGAGGCGACATGGCAACCCTCGGCCTGGACATCGGCTCGACGACGGTCAAGGGCGTGGTGCTGCAAGGCACGACGGTGCTGTTCAGTGCCTACCGGCGGCACCATGCGGACGCGCGCGGGGCGCTGCGCGAGTTGCTGAGCGAGGTGGCTCTGGCGTTGCCGGACGGACAGTTCGAGTGCGCGGTCACCGGCTCCGCGGGTCTGGGGGTCGCCGAGGTGATCGGCGTGCCGTTCGTCCAAGAGGTGATGGCCTCCACCGCGGCCGTCGAACGCCTGGTGCCCGACGCGGACGTGGTCATCGAACTCGGCGGCGAGGACGCGAAGATCACCTTTCTGCGGCCCGTGGTCGAGCAGCGCATGAACGGCACCTGCGCCGGCGGCACCGGAGCCTTCATCGACCAGATGGCGAGCCTGTTGCACACCGACGCCCAGGGGCTGGACGAACTGGCGGCCCGCTATCGGCATCTCTACCCGATCGCGTCGCGCTGCGGGGTCTTCGCCAAATCCGACCTGCAACCGTTGCTGAACCAGGGTGCGGCGCACACCGACCTGGCCGCCTCGGTGTTCGCCGCGGTCGCGACCCAGACCATCGCCGGCCTGGCCTGCGGCCACCCGGTTCGGGGCAACGTGGTGTTTCTCGGCGGCCCGCTGCACTTTCTGCCCCAACTTCGCGAGGCCTACCAACGCGCGCTCACCGATCAGGTCACCTCGTTCAGCTGCCCCGCGGACGCACACCTGTTCGTCGCGATCGGAGCGGCCCTGCTGGCCGGCGGATCGTCGCGGAGTTCCGTGGACGATCTGCTGAGCCGGCTCCGTCCGCGGGTCGTCATTCCGCTGGGCAGCAATCGCCTTCGTCCGCTGTTCAACGACCCGGCCGAGCGGGCCGAGTTCGACGACCGACATCGGCTCGCCGGCGTGCCTCGCGGCGAGTTGGCGACGGCGTCCGGGCCGCTCTTCCTCGGCATCGACGCCGGATCGACCACCGTGAAAGCCGTTCTGGTCGACACCTCCGGCGACATCGTCTTCAGCAATTACCAGGGCAGCAACGATCCGGTTCAGGTGTCGATCGGCATTCTGCGGTCGGTGCTCGCTGCGCTGCCCGACGACGCGTATCTGGCCCGTGCGTGCGTGACCGGCTACGGCGAAGGCCTGGTCAGGGCCGCCCTGCGGCTGGACGACGGCGAGATCGAGACCATGGCGCACTACCGGGCCGCCGAACGGGTCTGCCCCGGGGTGACCTCGGTGATCGACATCGGCGGCCAGGACATGAAGTACCTGCGCATCCGCAACGGCGCGGTCGACTCGATCGCGGTCAACGAGGCCTGCTCGTCGGGCTGCGGGTCGTTTCTGCAGACGTTCGCCGCGTCACTCAGCCTCGACATCACCGAGTTCGCTGCCAGTGCCCTGCAGTCGTCGGCTCCGGTCGACCTGGGCACCCGCTGCACGGTGTTCATGAACTCGTCGGTCAAGCAGGCGCAACGCGAGGGCGCCACCGTGGGCGACATCGCCGCGGGGCTGTCGTACTCGGTGATCCGCAACGCCCTCTACAAGGTGATCAAGCTCAAGGATGTCGAGCAACTGGGCGACACCGTGGTGGTGCAGGGCGGAACCTTCCTCAACGACGCGGTGCTCCGGGCGTTCGAACTGCAGACCGGCGCCCGCGTCGTCCGTCCCAACATCGCCGGCCTGATGGGCGCCTTCGGTGCGGCGCTGACCGCCCAGCGCAACTGGCACGAAGGCGAGCGGTCGCAGGCACTGGCCGCAGCCGAACTGGACGACTTCACGGTGCAGACCCGGCTGGACACCTGCCGGCTCTGCCAGAACCATTGCCAGCTGACCATCTCGACTTTCGGCGACGGCAGCCGGCACGTCAGCGGCAATCGGTGCGAGCGCGGCGCCAGCACCGAGCGGGTACCCGCCAAGTCGGAACTGCCGAACCTGTTCGACTACAAGTACCGGCGCCTGTTCGGGTATCGCCGGCTCACCGATGACAAGGCGTTTCGGGGTCAGATCGGCATTCCTCGGGTGCTCAACATGTACGAGAACTACCCGCTCTGGTTCACGATTCTGACCAGCCTCGGCTTTCGGGTGACGATCTCGGGGCGGTCCAGCCACGAGGTGTTCGAACGCGGCATGGAGTCGATCCCGTCCGAGAACGCCTGCTACCCGGCCAAGCTGGCCCACGGCCACATCGAGAACCTGCTCGATCGGGGGATCCGCACCATCTTCTACCCGTGCGTGCCACTGGAGGCCAAACAGGTGGACGCCGCCGACAACCACTTCAACTGCCCGATCGTCGCCTTCTACCCACAGGTGCTGCAACGCAACCTGACCCGGCTGCACGAACCGGGCGTGCGGTTCATGGCGCCGCTGCTCAACCTCGACCAGCCGGTCAAACTGGCCGAGCGGTTGGTCGAGGTGTTCGCCGACTGGAACGTCACGATCGACGAAGCGACAGCCGCGGTCGAGGCCGGCTACGCCGAGGACGCCCGGTTCAAGGCCGACATTCGCGCCGAGGGCGAGCGCGCCCTGGCCTACCTCGCCGAGCACGGGCTGAAGGGCATCGTGCTCGCCGGCCGTCCCTACCACGTCGACCCGGAGGTCAACCACGGCGTGCCGAGCCTGATCAACGGACTGGGAATGGGCGTCCTGACCGAGGACTCGATCGTGGCACCCGAGGCCACCCGGCTCGCCCGGCCGATCCGGGTCCGCGACCAGTGGGCCTACCACACCCGGCTCTACGAAGCCGCCGCCACGGTGGCCCGGCAGCCCGACCTGCATCTCGTGCAGTTGAACTCGTTCGGCTGCGGGGTCGATGCGATCACCACCGATCAGGTGCAAGAGATCCTCGAACAGGCCGGCGACATGTACACCCTGCTGAAGATCGACGAGGTCTCGAATCTGGGTGCGGCCACCATTCGGCTGCGGTCGATGAAGGCGGCGGCCGCCGAGCGCCGCGGCTCGGCGACCGTGAGCACCTACGGCGCCCTGGGCGAACGGGTGTTGTTCGACGAGCACGCGCGCGACACCCACACCATCTACGCGCCCCAGATGGCACCGGTGCATTTCCGGCTGCTGATGCCGGTGTTCCGCAAGCTCGGGTTGCGCATGCGGTTGCTCGAGAAGGCGAGCGCCGACGACATCGAGGTCGGGCTGAAGTACGTCAACAACGACGCCTGCTTCCCGGCGATCATGGTGGTCGGCCAACTGGTCAACAAGATCCGATCCGGCGAGGCCGACCCCCACCGGACGTCCGTCGCCATCACGCAGACCGGCGGCATGTGCCGCGCCACCAACTACGTCGGACTGCTGCGCAAGGCGCTGGCCGACGCCGGGTACCCCCAGGTGCCGGTGCTCGCGATCAGCGTGCAGGGCCTGGAGGCGAACCCCGGGTTCTCGATCACGCCCGGCTTGCTGCACCCGGCGATCCAGGCGCTGGTGCTGGGCGATCTGTTGCAGACCGTGCTGCTGCGGGTTCGGCCCTACGAGGTCGAGCCGGGTGCCGCGAAGGCGCTCTACGACCGCTGGGACGCCGTCTGCCAGGAGTTTCTGCAGTACGGGGGCTACAGCCCGACGCTGGGTCGCAACCTTGGCTACCTCGGGCTGATCAAGCGGATCGTGGCGGCTTTCGACGAGTTGCCGTTGCAGCAGGTGCCCCGCAAACCCCGGGTCGGCATCGTGGGCGAGATCCTGGTCAAGTTCCACCCCGACGCCAACAATCACGCCGTCGACGTGGTCGAGGCCGAGGGTTGTGAGGCGGTTCTGCCCGGAATCGTCCAGTTCTTCCTGATGCCGCTCTATTCGGCCCAGTACCAGTGGGAGAGCCTCGGGATCGGCCCGCGTTCGCATCACGTCAAGAAGCTGGCACTGTGGTTGATCGAGCGCTACCAGCAGCCCGTGGTCGCAGCCCTGCGCCGTACCGGGGGCAAGTTCGATCCGCCACCGGCGATGAAAGACCTGGCCGCGAAGGCCGACGGTATCATCTCGTTGGGCACCCGGGCCGGCGAGAGTTGGCTGCTGACCGCCGAGATGGTCGAACTCATCGAGTTGGGCGCGCCCAACATCATCTGCGCCCAGCCGTTCGCCTGCCTGCCCAACCACGTGGTGGGCAAGGGCATGTTCGCCGAACTGCGGCGCCGTCACCCGCAGGCCAACATCGTCTCGGTGGACTACGATCCCGGCGCGTCCGAGACCAACCAGCTCAACCGGATCAAGCTCATGGTCGCCACCGCGCACAAGCGGCATCGGGCCGGCTCGGGCGAGACTTCGGCAGGGCCCGCAGCCGGGCGAACCTCGGCGCCGGTCTCGCCGGTCGACCTGTGGGACGAGGCAACGGCCGGACGTCTGTGAGGCCGGCCGGCCGCTGCCCCGGTTTTGTCGGTGGCGCCGTCTAGGATCGCCCAAGTGACGACATTTGATCTCGACCCCGCCGTCCGTCCTCAAGACGATCTGTTTCGCCATGTCAATGGCCGTTGGCTGGCCAGCACACCCATTCCCGAAGACCGGCCGAGCTACGGCGCCACCCAGGTGTTGCGCGAGCAGGCCGAAGAGGCCGTCCGCGACATCGTGACCGGGCTGCAGAACTCCACGCCGGGCAGTGAGGCGGCGAAGGTCGAAAACCTGTTCGCCTCATTCATGAACACCGACGAGGTCGAACGGCGCGGGCTCGATCCGGTGGCGGCTTTGCTGGCCGAGGTCGACGCCATCGACTCGGTGCCGGCGCTGCTCGACTACTTCGGTCGCAGCATTCTGCGCGGCACCGGGTCGCCGGTCGCACTCGACGTGGAGTCCGACCCCGGCGACCCGACCCGTTATGCCCTGTTCGCCATGCAATCGGGCCTGGGGCTGCCCGACGAGGAGTACTACCGCGACGACAAGTTCGCCGACATTCGCGACGCCTACGTGACGCACGTCGCTGACACCCTCACCCTGGCCGGGCTGGACGCCGATCAGGCCCGGCTGGTGATGCAACTCGAAACTGAGATCGCCAAGCGACACTGGAACAAGGTGCGCACCCGTGATCTGCGGCAGATGTACAACCCGACCCGTCCCGAGGTGTTCGCGCAACGGGTCGACTGGCTGCGCATGCTCGGTGCCGCGCAGGTGCCGCCGGTGGACCAGTTGATCGACGGGCAGCCGTCGTTCGTGAGCGAGCTCGCCGAGCTGATCGACGAGGAATGGCTGTCGTCGTGGCGGGCCTGGGCGCGCTGGCATCTGCTGTCGGCGCTGTCGCCGTACCTGCCCGAAGCGTTCGTGGCCAGCAGGTTCGCCTTCTACGGCACCGTGCTGAACGGCATTCCGACCAACCGTGCGCGCTGGAAGCGCGGCATCACCTTGGTGGAACGCTGCCTGGGTGAGGCCGTCGGCCGGCTCTACGTCGAGCGGCACTTCTCGCCCGTGGCCAAGCAGCGCATGGACGAGCTCGTCGCCAACCTGGTCGAGGCGTACCGGCAGTCGATCAGTGAGCTGGACTGGATGACCGAGGCCACCCGCACCCAGGCGCTCGACAAGCTGAGCAAGTTCGTGTCGAAGATCGGCTACCCCGACCAGTGGCGCGACTATTCGGCGCTGGTGATCGAAGCCGACGACCTGGTCGGCAACGTGCTGCGGTCGTCCGCCTTCGAGCACGCCTACGAGTGGTCGAAGCTGGGCGGCCCGATCAAGAAGCACGAGTGGTTGATGACCCCGCAGACGGTCAACGCCTACTACCACCCGCTGCGCAACGAGATCGTGTTTCCGGCCGCCATTCTGCAGCCGCCGTTCTTCGACGAGCACGCCGACGAGGCCGTCAACTACGGCGCCATCGGCGCGGTGATCGGCCACGAGATCGGCCACGGCTTCGACGACCAGGGCTCGACCTGCGACGGCGACGGCAAGCTGCGCAACTGGTGGACCGACGACGACCGGGCCGCCTTCGAAGACCGCACCAAGGCCCTGATCGAGCAGTACAACGAGCTGGAGCCCGACGAGACGCCGGGTCACCATGTGAACGGCGAGCTGACCATCGGCGAGAACATCGGCGACCTGGGTGGGCTGTCGATCGCCTACCGGGCGTGGTTGCTGGCGGTGGGCGACCAAGACGTCGAACCGATCGACGGCCTGACCGGCGAGCAGCGGCTGTTCATGTCGTGGGCGCTGGCGTGGCAGCACAAGGCTCGGCCCGAGGCGCTGATCACCCAACTCACCACCGACCCGCATTCGCCCGACGAGTTTCGCTGCAACCAGGTGGTGCGCAACATCGAAGAGTTCTACTCCGCCTTCGGCGTCACGGGTGACGACGAGCTGTGGATGGCGCCCGAGCTTCGGGTGAAGATCTGGTGAGTGCCCGCTGCACTCTGATCCTGCGACCGCTCACGGCGGCCGACGAAGTGCCCATGCGCCGCATGCAAGCCGAGCTGGCCGCGGAGGGGTTCGACCTGTTGCCCGAAGGGCACACCTGGGCCGAGGTGATGGGGCGAGCCGAGCGCGAGGCGTCCGGCGTCGACCTGGAGCCCGGACGGGTACGCGCCGACTTTCTGGTCGCCGAGGTCGGCCGCGACGTGGTTGGACGGGCCTCGGTGCGCTACGCCCTCACCGACTGGCTGCACCACTACGGGGGCCACATCGGTTACGCGGTGGCCCCTGCGCATCGGCTCAAGGGGTATGCCGGCGAGATGCTGCGGCAGTCGCTGCAGCGGCTGGCGGCGGCCGGCATCGATCGGGCCCTGGTCACCTGCGACGAGGGCAACGTGGGGTCTGCGCGGGTGATCGAGGGTGCCGGCGGGGTGCTCGAGAATGTGGTCGACGTGGGCGGCGGGCTGATGCGGCGCCGGTATTGGATCGACGTTTTCACCCACGCATGACGACAGGGGTGCTAAACGCAGGGCTGTGTGCTGCCGTGCCCGCTGGCCTCGAAGTCTGACAGGGGCTCGGTGCCACCCGACCACAGCACGGTGCCTTCGGGCAGGCCATTGATGTCGCCGGTCAGCTTCCACCCGTGTGACGATTGGCTCGTCACCGAGTAGTACAGGGTGAGCGTGTCGGTGTTCATGCCCGTGGGTCTGCGGTCGGTGACGCGATACCCCGTCAGTTGGCCGGCGTACAACGCCAACTCGGTGGCCGGCGTCGCGGCGTCGACGAGGCGGGCCTGCCATTCGACCATGGCGTTGTGGCCGGCCACCGCGGTGACGGACGCCTCGGCGAAACCCCCGGCACAGACCGATCGCAGCAGCAGCCGATCGTTCTGGCGCAGAACGTAGGCGGGGCCGCCCTCGATCGACTCACCCTGCACGCGGCTCGGCGTTGACGGGCTGATCGACGGCGTGGGTGCGTCCGTGCAGCCGGCGAGCATGGCCAGGCACACCGCGACGGCAGCGACTCGCCACTGCCGGTGACAGACAGACGGCATCGAGGGGTCCTTTCGGACGGTGAACGTGGTGGTACCGGTGTCGCTCACGGCGGTGCCAAGTCGCACCCCGAGCGGGTTTTCCACGATGAGCAAGCAATCCCTGCCGATGAATCAGACGAAGCTGACCGACAAAGCCGCGGCGCGCAGGTCTTGCGTGACCACGTCATTCCGGCGGACGCCGGAATCTCACGACGTGGCCGCGCGAGCGGACTCGTGCGCCGCAACCTGATCTGGCGAGGTAGAGATCCCGGCATTCGCCGGGATGACCGTGGTCGGACGCGCGGAATCTCACGACGTGGCAGCGAGGAGATCCATTCACCGGCTCGTGACCCCGCTAGGCAGAGATCCCGGCATCCGCCGGCATGACAGGGTTGGGTGCGACGAGCCTCACCAGACCCAGCAGGTGCTGGTGAAACAGCAGCTCACCGGTCAGCTCGGGGTGAAACGCCAGCCCGATGATGCTGCCCTGTTGCACGGCCACCACCCGTCCGGCGTGCTGGGCGAGCACCTGAACGTCGGCACCCACGCGTTCGACCGCGGGAGCCCGAATGAACGCCACCGACGCCAGCCCCCACCGGGTGGCCAGGGGCACCTCGGCCGAGGCGAGCTGCGGGCCGAACGCGTTGCGGCGAACGTCCACATCGAGCACGCCCAGGCTCTGCTGCCCCGGCGCCGGGTCGAGCACGCCCTGCGCGAGCAGAATCAGCCCCGCACAGGTGGCCAGCGTGGGCAGTCCGTCGGCGATCAGTCGGCGCAGCGGGTCGAACAACCCCGTCGACCTGGCCAGCCGGTCGATCACCGACGATTCACCGCCGGGCAGCGCCAGCGCGTCCAGGTCGCGCAACTGGTCGGGTCGGCGCACCAGCACCGGCTCGGCACCAAGTTCGGCCAGCAGGTTGGCGTGTTCGCGCACGCCGCCCTGCAGGGCCAGAACGCCGGCTCTCACCAGCCGCGTTCGGCGAGCCGGTGCGGCGCGGGCACGTCGGCCACGTTGATGCCGACCATGGCCTCACCCAGGCCGCGCGACACCCGGGCGATCATTTCGGGGTCGTCGTAGCCGGCGGTCGCGGCGACGATCGCCGCGGCCCGCTTGGCCGGGTCGCCCGACTTGAAGATGCCCGAGCCCACGAACACGCCGTCGGCGCCCAACTGCATCATCATGGCCGCATCAGCCGGGGTGGCGACCCCGCCGGCCACGAACAGCACCACGGGCAGCTTTCCGGCCTCGGCCACGTGACGCACGAGCTCGTAGGGCGCCTGCAGGTTCTTGGCCGCCACGTAGAGCTCGTCGGGGTTGCTGCGCCAGGTGGCGCTCAGGGCGGCGATCTCGCCGCGGATCGTCCTCAGGTGGCGGGTGGCTTCGGACACGTCGCCGGTGCCGGCCTCGCCCTTGGAACGGATCATCGCCGCACCCTCGGTGATGCGGCGCAGCGCCTCGCCCAGGTTGGTGGCACCGCACACGAACGGCGCCGTGAAACCACGCTTGTCGATGTGATGGGCGTAGTCGGCGGGCGAGAGCACCTCGGACTCGTCGATGTAGTCGACGCCGAGCTGTTGCAGCACCTGGGCCTCGACGAAGTGGCCGATGCGGGCCTTGGCCATCACCGGAATCGTCACCGCGTCGATGATGCCGCTGATCAGGTCGGGGTCGCTCATGCGCGCCACACCGCCCTGGGCGCGAATGTCGGCGGGCACGCGTTCGAGCGCCATCACGGCGACGGCGCCGGCGTCTTCGGCGATGCGGGCCTGGTCGGGGGTGACCACGTCCATGATCACGCCGCCCTTCAGCATGTCGGCGAGGCCGCTCTTGACCAGGTCGGTGCCCGTGCGGGGCGCGTCGTTCACAAGTGTCATGCGCCAAGCCTTGCGGCCAAACTGGTCTGAGCCAAGCGCCAGTTTCGACGATCTGCAATGATCCAGTATGCGCACCACGGCCGAGGTCACCCTGCCGGTGACGCTCGCGCGCGACGACGGGCGACCGCTGCCGGTGCAACTGGCGGACGCCCTGCGCGGCCTGGTGCTCGACGGCTGGGTACCGCCGGGGGATCCGGTGCCGTCGACCCGTTCGTTGGCCCGGGCGGCGTCGGTGTCGCGTGGCACGGTGGTGGCGGCCTACGAGCAGCTCACGGCCGAGGGTTTTCTGACCGCTCGGCCCGGGTCTGCCACGGTGGTGAACCCGCGGCTACGCGCCCTGCACCCGCACCCTGGACGCTCCGGCCCCGAGCCCCCTCCGCCAGTTCAGGGGCGCCCACTGATCGACCTGCGACCCGGCCGTCCGTGGACGGCCGACGTCGCGACCTCCGGGTGGCGAACAGCCTGGCGCGCCGCCGCCAACGACCCGTTCGGCACCGACCCGGCCCCTGCCGGGGACGCCGGGTTACGGACGTCGCTGGCAGACCATCTACGGCGCATGCGGGGCGTCCATCGGCCCGCCGAGCAGGTGGTGGTCACCGCGGGTGCCCGCGAGGGCCTGACCGTGCTGCTGCACGCCCTGGGGCTGCCCGGGCCGGTGGGGGTCGAAGAGCCCGGGTATCCGTCGCTGCGCCGGGTGCCCGGGCGGCTCGGGCTCGCCACCACGCCGCTCGCGGCCGACGCAGAGGGACTGGTGACCGACGCCCTGCCCGAGCGCAACGCGCCGCGGGTGCTGATCGTCACGCCCAGCCATCAGTACCCTTTGGGTGGTTCGATGCCGGTGGCCCGCCGGCAGCAGTTGCTGGCCTGGGCCGCGAGACATGACGTGGTGATCGTCGAAGACGACTACGACGCCGAGTTGCGATACACCTCGCGCCCACTGCCCGCGCTGGCGGCCCTCGACGACCCCGACGAGGGACGCGTGGTCACCCTGGGCACGTTCGCCAAGACCGTCGGCCCCGGCCTGGGCGTGGGGTACCTGCTGGCGCCGTCGCGGTTGCTGCCCGACGTGCTGGCGTCGCGTGCCGACCTCGGGCAGCCGGTCGCCCAGCTCACTCAGCGCGCGTTCGCGCACTACCTGACCTCGGGCGAACTGCGCCGGCACGTGCAGCGCATGCGGCAGCTGTACCGCCGGCGGCGCGAGCTGGTCACCGAGGCGCTCTCGGGGCTGCAGGGCGGTCGCGTCTACCCGATGGACGGCGGTCTGCACGTGGTGATCGAAACCGTGCGCGACGAGTCCGAGGTGTTGGCCCGCGCGCGAGCCGCCGGTGTGCTGGCAGGACGCCTGTCGGCACACTGGTCGGGCGAGCGTGACGATCGTTCGGGCGTGGTGTTCGGCTTCGGCGGCGTGAGTGAGCCCGAACTCGTCCAGGCCCTGGCGGTGCTGGTCGCCGCGATCGACGCCTGACCGTCCTGGCGGGTATTGGGGACGGTTCCGATTACCGTTCACCCGGCTGTCTGGTGGGTAATCGGAACCGTCCCCATTACCGACCAGGACGCTCCCAGGGCGCAACCGATTCCAAGGCCGCAGACAGGCCCAGCAACACGTCGTCAGCGCCGAACGGAGCGCCCAGCATCACACCGATCGGCAGCACGGGCGAGTCTGCCCCGTCGATTCGGGCGTTGTGCAGCGGCAGGCTGATCGCGGGGCGTCCGGTCAGGTTGAACACC
>RRZT012523734.1_pt1 | contig 17157 bp, 13 predicted proteins | sample 2165551 | NCBI WGS metagenome assembly RRZT01 (sample SAMN10456910, study PRJNA506462) | wastewater metagenome | biome: wastewater; feature: sludge; material: wastewater sludge; isolation source: wastewater sludge with Escherichia coli K12::gfp cells carrying plasmid... | place: USA: Moscow, Idaho...
TCTCGTCCTCTTCGACCTCGACAACACCCTGCTCGCCGGCGACTCGGATTTCGAGTGGGCCCAGTTTCTGATCACCAAAGGCGTCCTCGACCGGGAAGTCTACGAGGCCCGCAACCAGGCCTTCTACGACCAGTACAAGGCCGGCACCCTCGACATCTTCGAGTTCCTCGACTTCCAGCTGAAGCCCCTCGCCCGCCATAGCCGCGCCCAGCTCGACGCCTGGCACCGGGAGTTCCTCGACAGCCGCATCCGGCCGATGATGACGCCCCAGTCGCAGGCACTGGTGAAATCGCACCTCGAATCCGGCGCCATCGTGGCGATCGTCACCGCCACCAACAGCTTCGTCACCGGCCCCATCGCCCGCGCCTTCGGCATCCCGCACCTGGTGGCCACCGTCCCGGCCCAGGAAAACGGCGCCTTCACCGGCAAGCCCCGCGGCACGCCGGCCTTCAAGGCCGGCAAGATCGAACGGGTCGAGGCCTGGCTGGAGAGCCTCGGCCTGTGCTGGGAGAGCTTCGACAAGAGCAGCTTCTACAGCGACTCCCACAACGACCTGCCGCTGATGAAGAAGGTTAACAACCCGGTGGCCGTCGACCCGGACGACACCCTCCGCGCCCACGCCACCGCCCAGGGCTGGCCGGTGATCTCGCTCAGGTCTTGATGGAAAACGGGAAGCGGGGGCCAGAGCCTCCCCCATTCCCCACTTGTTTCCCCCTACCTACTACCTGCCACCCATTCCCAACTGCTCGAACCAGGCCAGCAGCCTGCTCCAGCCGTCGGCCGCCTCGGCGGCCCGGTAGCTCGGACGATAGTCGGCATGGAAGGCGTGGCCGGCCTCGGGATAGATCACGAACTCGGCCTGCTTGCCAGCCTTGGCGAGGTCGGCGCGCATGTCCTCCACGTCCGACACCGGAATCCCCTGATCCTTCGCGCCGTAGAGGCCCAGCACCGGCGCCGAGATCTTGTCGACCAGATCGAGGGGGTGGCTCGGCGTAAGTGCGCTGGCCGTACCCGCCAGCCGGCCGTACCAGGCCACGCCGGCCTTGAGCTGCGGATTGTGGGCAGCGTAGAGCCAGGTGATCCGGCCACCCCAGCAGAAACCGGTGATCGCCAGCCGGGCGGCGTCGCCCCCATTCGCCGCGGCCCAGGCCGCGCAGGCATCCAGATCGCCCATCACCTGGGCATCCGGCACCTTGCTGATGACGGTATTGAGGATCTCGGCGACGCTGGCGATCTTGCCGGGATCGCCCTGGCGGCGGAACAGGTCCGGGGCGATCGCCAGGTAGCCCGCCCGTGCCAGCCGGCGGCAGACATCGCGGATGTATTCATGGACGCCGAAGATCTCGGAAACCACCAGCACCGTCGGGAAGGGGCCCGCCCCCGCCGGCCGGGCCTGGTAGGCCGGCACCTCGGCACCGTCCGCGCCGCGCACGCTGATGTCACCGACGACCAGCCCGTCGGCCGGCGTCTGCACCACGCTCTGCCCGATTGCCGGCTGCACGGCCAGCGCAAAGGCCGCCGCCAGGGATGCCCCCACAAAACCACGACGGCTGAAGGGCAACCCGGGGACGAGGCTGTCGAATTCTGGATTCCGCTCTTGCATGGCTGGTTCTCCTGCTGGTTGGGAAGAACGCGCAGGATAACCCGAAGGACGCAATAAAAAAGGGCGCCGCCGTGGCACCCCGTCGAAGCCTCACCCTGCCCCCGGATCAAACCAAGCGATCGACACCGCCCACCGCTGCGCCGGGCCCCGAGGGGGCCGGAGGCTCGCCTGAAGGGGGCCGCGCCGCAGTCAGGCGAACGCGCCGAAGCCTGGAGCTCTGCCCGGCCGCTCGAAGAGGCCACCGCCCTCGACGCGCCCACCGAGGCCCGTCGTCCGGGCCGCAGGCGCCGTCGTCCTCCCCCCCGCGCAATGGCGGCGGCAGAAGGCCTGGAAGAGGGTCACCTGCTTGCCATGCACATGGATATCGCCGGCATCGGCAAGCTCCCGGAAGATCCGCGACAGGGTTTCGGGGGTGAAGCCGAGGCGCGCCGCCAGCACGTGCTTGGGGATCTCGAGCTCCAGCACCACGTCCTGCCCCGCGCCCAGCATGGGCCCCGCCAGGCGGCAGAGGTAATCGACCACCTTGGCCGAGCCGGACTGGAAGCAATCGGCGGCGATCTCCCGCTCGATGGACGACTGCCGCTGGGCGAGAGCCGCCAGCATGCGGCGGGACACGCGGGGGTCCTGCTCGATGGCCCGGAACACACCTTCGCGCCCGATGGAGAGCAGCACTACCGGCGAGACCGCCTCCACCGACGACACGTAGCTGGCATCGCCAAAGAGCTCCGCGACGCCGAACATCTGGTTCGGGGAGAGGATATCGATGACCTTCTCACCGCCCTCCGGCGACGACACAGCCACTTTCAGATGCCCCGACATCACCTGGTAGAGTGCCTTGGGACGCTCACCGGCAGCATAGATAGCTGCCCCCTTGGACAGGCTGAGGATCTGCACCGAACGGGCAAGCTCGGTGGTGATGGCCACAGGCAGCCCACGGAAAATCGCCACCTCACCGAGCACCAATGAGAGATCTTCAAGACTCGCTTGCATCGCATTTCCTCGCTTAATTCAAGTTGGGAGCGACGATCTGCCTGCCCCTGAACACGCCCTCAGTCTAGGGGCCTCAGCCAGTTCGAATTTGACTTACATCAAGCCTGCCCACTTACCACAAAAGGATAGACTACCCCTTTAGTGATACAAGAATCGATTCAAGAAATAAAACACAAGCCCATGTTTTAAAAAACTTTTATATCCACTCCCCAAAAGCCCCCCAGCGCACCCGGGACAAGCCGGGGAGTTTTCCCTAACACCATTTTCTCTTCCGCCATGCCCCCTCCGGATCGCCGCCAGAGCCCGACAGCCTCACAATAGCGCCGGTCACGACATCCCTTTTCCTGGAGCCCACAGCGTGCGCCATTCCTGCGACAGCCCCCCCCTGGCAACCGAACCGCGGCGACGCCCCGGCCGGCCATCGGTGGTACTGCGGCTGGGTGTCTGGATCGCTGCCATCGCCAGCCTGGCGATGGTCTCCATCCTCGCCTCGATCACCGTCGCCGAGCTCTCCTCCGGCGAAGCCCGCGCCATCAACCTGGCCGGCTCCCTGCGCATGCAGTCCTACCTGATCGACGCGGTCGTCAGCAGTCGGGACCATGCGGGCAACCTGCAGGCCGTGGAGCAGGCCTTCACCGAGTTCGAGGCGCGCTACCGTGACCCCGAGCTCAAGCGCGCCATCCCCCGTCAGGCCGGCGACGCCGTGCGCGCGGCCTACGATGACGTGGGCGCCTGGTGGAGCGGGCGCTTCCGGCCCGCGGCAGCGCGGGCCATGAGCTCGCCGCCCAACAGCATCTCCCTGCGCACCGACACCGCCGAGATGGTGACCCGCATCGACCGTCTGGTAGCCCTCGTCGAGCAAGGGCTGGAGGCCAAGCTGCAGTGGCTGCGCCTGGTCCAGGGCATCTCGCTGGTGCTGCTGCTGATCGTCGGCGCCAGCGCCGTCTTTCAGCTCAAGGTGCATGTGATCAAGCCCCTGGCGGATCTCCTCGACTCGGCGCACCGCGTCCGCCACGGCGACTTCGGCGTGCGCGTCCCGACGCGGGAGGCCGACGAGCTCGGGCAACTGGGTGAAGCCTTCAACTTCATGGTCGAGGATCTCTCACGCAACTACGCCCAGCTCGAACAGCGCGTCCTCGAGAAGACCGAAGAGCTCGCCTGCAGCAACCGCTCGCTCAACCTGCTCTACAGCACCACCCGCCGCCTCTCGGAGCGTGCGGTCACCCACGCCACGCTGCTCCACACCCTGCAGGACGTCGAACAGACCATCGGCATCCGCTCCGGCGCCCTGTGCCTGGGCCGCAGCGACCAGCTCGCTATCCTCGGCGACCAGATCCAGGCCGTGCAGATCGAACGGATGTGCGCCAGCAGCTGCCTCGGCTGCGGCAGCGACAACGGCCGGCTGCGTGCGCTGCCGCAGATCGACGCCTCGTCGCCGCGGGCGGTTGCCGTGCCGCTCTTCGACGGCAGCCACAGCCACGGCGCGATGCTGCTCGAGCAGGCCGACGGCACCGAGCTTGCCCCCTGGCAGGTCGAGCTGCTGGAGACCATCGGCCACCACATCGGCACCGCCCTCGCCGCCAGCCGCCGCAACGAGGAGAGCCACCGGCTGGCGCTCCTCGACGAACGCTCGGTGATCGCCCGCGAGCTCCACGACTCCCTGGCCCAGGCGCTCTCCTACCTCAAGATCCAGGTCGCGCGCCTCCAGAAGATGCTCGGCCCGCAGCAGCCCGAGCCGGTGAACGAAGTGGTCGGCGAGCTCCGCGACGGGCTCAGCGAGGCCTACCGCCAGCTGCGCGAGCTGCTCACCACCTTCCGCCTGCGCATCGACGGCCGTGGCCTCAACGCCGCCATCGACGACACCGTTCAGGAGTTCCGCCGCCGCAGCGGGCTCGCGATCAGCCTCGACAACCACCTCGCCGGCCCCGAACTCGCCCCTGGGCGAGAGATCCACGTGCTGCAGATCATCCGCGAAGCGCTCTCCAACATCGAACGCCACGCCCGCGCCACCCAGGTGCGGGTCAGCCTCGCCAACGACGGGCCCGAACACATCCGGGTCCAGGTGGAGGACGACGGCGTCGGCTTCGAGCTGCAGTCGCCCCCCGTGCACCGTTACGGCCTGGTCATCATGCGTGACCGGGCCGAGAGCCTTGCCGGCGAGATCCAGATCAGCCCGCGCGCCAGCGGCGGCACGCGGGTCGAGCTGCGCTTCCCCACTCTCCCGCCCGCCCAGCCGGCCCGCCCTGAAGGAAAACCATGAACACCCGCGCGCCCACGTCCGTGGTCATCATCGACGACCACCCCCTGTTCCGCAAAGGCGTCTCCCAGTTGCTGGCCCTCAACGACGAGCTCCAACTGATCGGCGAGGCCTCCAGCGGCGAAGAAGGCCTGGAGATCGCCCGGGCCCTCGAGCCCGACCTCATCCTCCTCGACCTCAACATGAAGGGCATGGGCGGCATCGAGACCCTGCGCGCCCTGCGCGAGGCCGACCTCGCCGCTCGCATCCTGATCCTCACCGTCTCCGACGCCGCCGACGATCTGGTCGCCGCGATCCGCGCGGGCGCCGACGGCTACCTGCTGAAGGACATGGAGCCCGAGGACCTCCTCGCGCGGATCGTCGAAGCCCTGCGCGGGCGCATCGTGATCACCGAGAGCCTGAGCGGCCTGCTCGCCCGCTCGCTGCGCGACGAAGCCCAGGCCGCCGAGCGCAGCCTCGCCCCGCTCACCGAGCGCGAGAAGGACATCCTCGGCTGCCTGGCCGGCGGGCTGTCGAACAAGCTCATCGCCCGCGACCTCAACATCGCTGAGGGCACGGTCAAGGTCCACATCAAGAACCTGCTGAAGAAGCTCAAGTTCCGCTCCCGGCTCGAAGCCGCGGTGTGGGCCATCGAACAAGGCCACCGCAACCAGGACCCCGGCAGCTCACGCTGAACGCGCGATCCGGCACGCCGCGGGGCACGGGTTTGCAATAAAATCCGGATATTTCCCGGCCTGCAGCCAGACGTCGGCGAACCCCGCCGGGTTTGCGCTGTCTTCATGAGGGTCGGGGAGCAGCAGCCCCCTTCCGGCGCGCCGAACGGCGTGGAGACCTCGAGTGAAGAAACGAATCATCTGGACCGCCCTGGCCATCATCTGTGCCGGCCAAACCGCCGCCCAGGACAGCCTCGGCGCACCCCGCCTCGCCCCCACGGCCGACCAGGCCCAGACGGCCTACCTCAGCGCACAGATCCTCGGGCGCTACCACTACAAGAGCGTGCCCCTCGACGACGCGATGTCGGAGAAGATCTTCGAGCGCTACCTCAAGGCCCTCGACCCGGAACGCCTGTTCTTCACCCAGGCCGACATCGACAGCTTCGCCGACGCCCGCACGCGCCTCGACGACGCGATCCTGAAGGGTAACCTCAGCGCCCCCTTCACGATCTTCCAGCGCTTCGAGCAGCGCGTCACCGAGCGCCTCACCGATGCCCGCGAGCTCCTCGCCCGGGATTTCGACTTCAGCGTCAAGGAAGGCTACCCCTACGCCCGCGACAAGGCCCCGTGGCCCAAGGACGACGCCGAAGTCCGCGACCTGTGGCGTAAGCGTGTCAAGAACGACTGGCTGCGCCTCAAGCTCGCCGGCAAGGACGACAAGGCCATCCGCGAGACCCTCGGCAAGCGCTACGACAACTACCTCGCCCGCGCTACCCGCAACAAGAGCGAAGACGTCTTCCAGGTGTTCATGAACGCCTACGCGATGTCGATCGAGCCGCACACCAATTACCTCGGCCGCAGCGCCTCCGACGACTTCGACATCTCGATGCGCCTGTCGCTGGTCGGCATCGGTGCGGTGCTGCAGGAGCGCGACGAATACATCACCATCCGCGAGCTCGTGCCCGGGGGGCCGGCCGCCCGCTCCGGCAAGCTCGCCGTGGGCGACCGCATCGTCGGTGTCGGCCAGGGCGACAATCCTGTCACCGACGTCGTCGGATCCCGCGTGGACGAAGCCGTCAAGCTGATCCGCGGCGCCAAGGACACCAAGGTCGTCCTCGACATCCTGCCCGCCGACGCCGGCCCCGACGGCAAGCACAAGCAGGTCACCCTCGTCCGCGACAAGATCAAGCTAGAAGAACAGGCCGCCAGCAAGTCGGTCATCAAGCTCGGCGAGGGCCTCACCACCCGCCGGATCGGCGTCATCAAGCTGCCCGCCTTCTACGAAGACTTCGAAGGTCGCCGCCGCGGCGACAAGGACTTCCGCAGCGCGAGCCGCGACGTGGCCCGCCTCGTGGACGAACTGCGCAAGGACAAGGTCGACGGCCTCCTCATCGACCTGCGCAACAACGGTGGCGGCTCGCTCCGCGAAGCTGTCGAGCTCACCGGACTCTTCATCGACAAGGGCCCGGTGGTGCAGCAGCGCCGCCCCGACGGCCAGATCGGCGTCGAGAGCGACGAGCGCGCCGGCGTCGCCTGGGACGGCCCGATGGCAGTGCTCATCAACCGCGCCTCCGCCTCCGCCTCCGAGATCTTCGCCGCCGCACTGCAGGACTACGGCCGCGCGCCCATCCTCGGCGAAGCCAGCTTCGGCAAGGGGACCGTCCAGACCATGATCGATCTCGACGAGGTCGCCAAGAATTCGAAGCCGCGCTTCGGCGACCTCAAGATGACCGTCGCCCAGTTCTTCCGTGTCAATGGCGGCACCACCCAGCTGCGTGGCGTCGTGCCCGACATCGCCTTCCCGTCGGTGGCCGACAGCGAGAGCTTCGGCGAAGCCAGCTACGACAACGCCCTGCCCTGGGTGCAGATCGCCGCGGCCGACTACCGCATCGTCGGCAAGCTCAACGACCGCGTGGCCGACCTGCAACGCCGCCACCAGGCCCGCGTCGGCAAGGACAAGGATTTCCAGCTGCTGCTCCAGGACGTCGCCGAGTTCAAGCGCCTGCGCGAGGCCAAGATGCTATCGCTTAACGAGACCGAGCGCCGCAAGGAGAAGGAGCGCCAGGAGGCACGCCTCAAGGCCCGTGAGGGCGCCAAACTCGCCGCCCTCCAAGACGACGGCCTGCAGGCCAGCGAGCGCAGCCTCGTCGCCGACCTGGCCGCCGAAAAAGCTCGCAAGAACGCCAAGGACGTACTCCTGGCAGAAGCCGCCCGCATCGTCGCCGACGATGCCGACCTCTCTGCCGGCCGCAGCCAGATCGCGATGCGGGAGCGGGTCGAGATTACCGGAGGCAAAGGCCAGACCCTTCGCTGAGCCAACCGGCAGGCCCTGCCGCCCGGGGCCTGCCTGATGCACTCCGCCCCGTCTCACCCCAGGTCGGGAACGCGTCGGAAAAATTTACACTCGCCCGCCAATCGGCGTCCGATGAAACATAATTTTTCGGACGAACAACTATTTCACTTTTTGCGTCAGTAAATTACCGCGACCACCCCAATCTGGGAACGTAAATTGCATCAGCCTGAAAGCCACAGAGGCTCGAGTCTTTTCCTTACAGCCTGATCGCTGTGAGTTGCCCCAAACAAACTTTCAGGAGGTAGATCATGCGACTTGCGAAAGCGTCGTTAATGCTTGGTATTCTCGGTTTCTCGGGAGTAGCCAGCGCAGTGCCAAGCCTGACCTTCATCATCGACGGCGACACCTTCTCGCAACCTTACGCCATCACCAACAGCTCCACTGCCGGTGAGCGCGTCATCAGATTCCAGCTCGACCTATCGACCATCGCCCCGCGGAGCTTCTGTTACGACACGGTCGATAACGCCAACTGCAACTCTGGCTCCGTGAATGCCGGCGTCGCATTCGCAGCGACCGGCGGCACCGGCGCAAGCACCGGTCTCGTCGGCGCCCCCGTGGTTGCAGACGCGACCAAGCTGCTCGACATCTCCTTCAACAACTTCGATGCCGGCGAGACTTTCGAGTGGGTCATCGATGTGGACGAAGCAAATGGCGTGATTGCAGATCAGACCGTCAGCGGAAACGAGCTCATCGGCGCCACCGCGTTGGTGGACTTCTCGGACGGCCAGCGCCTGACGGGCGTACTGGCCGCAGTGCCGGGCAACGATCTGGCCTCCCAATTCACCGTCACCGGCACGGGGCCGATCCCGATTCCGGAGCCCACTTCCCTCGCCCTGCTGGGCCTCGGCCTGGGCGCACTTGGATTCATCCGGCGCCAAAGCCCTCGACTCGGCGCCGGGAAGTAAGCCGGCACCAAACGGAGCCGGGTCGGCCTGCTTGGCTTGCCGACCCAGTTCCGTTTGCCTCGCTCAGGGCAAATTCTTCCGCACCCTATGGCTCCATACGCAGCATGCAAGGGCCGCCTACGACAAAAAGCAAAAACGCCCCGTGTGGGGCGTTTTTGCTTGAAACAATGGCGGAAAGGGAGGGATTCGAACCCTCGATACGGCTAAACCGTATACCGGATTTCGAGTCCGGCGCATTCGACCACTCTGCCACCTTTCCGCTCGAAGCTGCGCATTATATATAACCCTAGCGAAAAATCCAGCTTTTTATGCAGGTTTTGCGGTACGGGAGGTGAACTCATCGTAGGCACGCACGGCCTCGGCTGCGTACATCAAGCTCGGGCCGCCGCCCATGTAGGTGCAGATGCCCAGGGTTTCCATGAGCTGCTCGCGGGTCACACCCAGACGGATCAAGGCCTTGACGTGAAAGCCGATGCAACCGTCACACCGGGCCGACACGCCGATGGCAAGGGCAATGAGCTCTTTTTCGAGGGCCGTCAGGGCGCCCTCTTTCATCGCCTCCTTGGCCATGCTGCCGAAACCCTTCATCGTATCGGGAATCTCTGCGCGCAGGGCTTCCATGCCCTTCGAAAGGTCGGACGTGATCTGGACAAAGGACTTGCTGCTCATCGTGACGGCTCCTTTTATTAGAAAAATCTAATATACACCATCACCGGCCGCCTGAGAACCGGGCAGCCCGCAAGCCACCCGGCATTTCTTCTCAGTTCAGGGCCTTGAGCTCGGTGATGCCACCCATGTAGGGCAGCAGCACCGTCGGCACGCGCACGGAGCCGTCGGCCTGCTGGTAGTTCTCGAGAATGGCGACCAGGGTGCGGCCGACGGCGAGCCCGGAGCCGTTCAGCGTGGCCAGGGTTTCGTTCTTGCCCTGGGCGTTCTTGAAACGGGCCTGCATGCGGCGAGCCTGGAAGCTCTCGAAGCAGGAGCACGAGGAGATCTCGCGATAAGTGTTCTGGGCCGGCAGCCAGACTTCCAGGTCGTAGGTCTTGGCGGCAGAGAAGCCCATGTCGCCCGAGCACAGCACGATCTTGCGGTAGGGCAGCTCAAGCTTCTGCAGGATGGCCTCGGCGTGGCCGGTGAGCTCCTCCAGGGCCTCCCAGGCCTTCTCGGGCTGCTCGATGCGAACGAGCTCGACCTTGTCGAACTGGTGCTGGCGGATCATCCCGCGGGTGTCCTTGCCATAGCTGCCCGCCTCGGAACGGAAGCACGGGGTATGGGCGACAAACTTGAGCGGCAGGGCGTCGAGGGGCAGGATCTCGTCGCGCACGATGTTGGTGACGGGCACCTCGGCGGTGGGGATAAGGTAGAACTTGCCCCCATCGGGCTTGGGCACCGAGAAGAGATCTTCCTCGAACTTGGGCAACTGGCCGGTGCCGAACATGCTCGCGGCGTTGACCATGTAGGGCGTGTAGAGCTCGGTGTAGCCGTGCTCGGCGGTGTGAACGTCAAGCATGAACTGGGCGAGCGCGCGATGCAGGCGCGCCAGGCCACCCTTCATCAGCGTGAAGCGGGCACCGGAAATCTTGACGGCGGTCTCGAAATCGAGCCCGCCCAGGCGGCCGCCGATATCCACGTGGTCACGCACCTCGAAATCGAAGCTGGGCGGCGTGCCCCAGCGGCTGACCTCCACGTTGTCTTCCTCGGAACGGCCAGCGGGCACGCTTTCGTGGGGCAGGTTGGGCAAGCCGGCGACAAAGGCGTTGAAACGCTCGAGAAGCTCGGCCAGCGCGGCCTCGTTGGCCTTCAGCTCGTCTCCGATGCCGGCCACCTCGGCCAGCACGGCGGAGGCATCCTCCCCCTTGCCTTTCAGCTGGCCCACCTGCTTGGAAAGGGCGTTGCGGCGGGCCTGGAGCTCCTGGGTGCGGGTCTGGCGCGTCTTGCGCTCGTCCTCGAGGGCCTGGAAGGCGGCGACATCGAGGCTCATTCCCCGGGTGGCGAGGCGCTCGGCAACGAAATCCAGGCGCGCGCGCAGCAGTTGAACATCAAGCATGACTATCCTTCATCAAATCGAAATCCGGCACCGGCAACCTGCCGGGGCGTACCGACCGGCTTTCATGGTCTGGGCGTTTCAGTTATATTGCGGCGCAGCATCGCAGCGCCGGCTTTTTAAACAACAGCAATCAAGATCGGGAAGACGATAGCTCCGAACAGCTCAAACTCTTCTTGATTTGCCTGATTCACAGTCCAAAATCAAATTAAGGTGCCCGCAGATGGTGCCACATGAACCGATTCATTAAGGAGACACCCATGTTGTCCATTCGCGACTGTCTGGATTACTGCGACCTCACCGATGAGGACGTCGCCATCATCGCCGAGCACCATGACATCCCCGAAGCGGCGGCAGCGCAGATCGCCTGCGGGCTGGTGCAGACCCGGGAAGGCACCTTGATGCTCACCCAGTTCATGCTCGACCTCGTGGACCACGCCGAAGAACGCGGCGACCGCGCCCGTGCCAAGCGTTTCCGCGATGCCTGCGCCCGCTTCATCGCGAGCCATCCGGTTTCCCATTGAGGCCAGCATCGGGCCTTGAACGATCCGCGTGGGCTTCGGCCAGTCGGTCGAGCTCACGCAGCCTTTGCAGCTTTTCGGCGATCTTCGCCTCCAGCCCACGCGCCACGGGCTCATACCAGCCAGGCTTGCCCATTCCCTCCGGGAGATAGCTCTCGCCCGCCGCGTAGCCATCCGGCTCGTCGTGGGAGTAGCGGTATTCCTTTCCGTAGCCCAGGTTCTTCATGAGCTTGGTCGGCGCGTTGCGCAGATGGATGGGCACCGGCCGCGATACATCGCTGGCCACGAACTTGCGGGCCGCATTATACGCCTTGTAAACCGCGTTCGATTTGGCGGCACAGGCCAGGAAGATCGCGGCCTGGGCCAGCGCCAGCTCGCCCTCGGGCGAGCCCAGGCGCTCGTAGGTCGTGCAGGCATTCAGGCAGATTTCCAGCGCCCGCGGGTCTGCGAGACCAATATCCTCGACGGCCATGCGCACCAGCCGGCGGCCCAGGTAGAGGGGCTCGGCGCCGCCGTCGAGCATCCGGCACAGCCAGTACAGGGCGGCGTCCGGGTCTGAGCCGCGCACCGACTTGTGCAGCGCCGAGATCTGGTCGTAGAAGGCCTCCCCCCCTTTGTCGAAGCGCCGCAAATTTCGCGATAGCGCCTCGTCCACGAAGGCCGGCTTCACCGGATTGACACCCGCCGTGGACGCAGCGGTGTGCACCTGCTCAAGCAGATTGAGAAGCCGCCGTGCATCGCCATCGGCGAAGCCCGTCAGGCGGTCCCGCGCGTCGGCCTCGAAGGCCAGCTCGGGGCAGGCAAAGGCACGGGCCCGCTCGAAGAGTTCAGCCAGCTCGTCGGGAGTCAGCGGCTGCAGCACATACACGGCCGCCCGCGACAGCAGCGCGGAATTGACCTCGAAGGACGGGTTCTCGGTGGTCGCGCCGACCAGGGTCACCAGGCCCTGCTCCACGTAGGGCAGGAAGGCGTCCTGCTGGGCCTTGTTGAAGCGGTGGACTTCATCGACGAAGAGAATCGTGTGACGCCCGCGGGCCCGGTTGGCCTCGGCCTGGGCGATCGCCTCGCGGATGTCCTTCACGCCCGAGAAGACGGCCGACAGGGCGATGAACTCGGCATCGAAGGCGCTCGCCATGAGCCGCGCGAGCGTCGTCTTGCCGACCCCCGGAGGCCCCCACAGGATCATCGAATGGAGCTTGCCCGACCGGAAGGCCAGCGCCAGCGGCTTGCCCGGGCCAAGCAGGTGCTTCTGGCCGATGACTTCGGCTATGGCACGCGGGCGCATGGCCTCGGCCAGCGGTAGCCGCGGCGATTCAAGGGCGTCGAAGAGATCGGCCATCGATGGCTTTGCCTGATTGGGCGGGGCTCAGTCGCCCACCACGTCGGCGCCCTTTGGCGGCACGAAGCGGAACTGGCCCGGGTCGATGGACGGATTGCGCTCCATCTGGCCAAACTGCAGCGCGGTAGTCTGGCCGAAGTTGTCGTGGAGCACCATCGCCTTCAGCTGGCCACCGGCGAAGCCCATGCGGATGCGCTCGAAACTGCTGTCGTCGGCCTTGGGCGTCGCCTCGACCCACTCGAGGCCATCGGCGCTGCCGGCGTCCTTGAGCACGAAGTTCTTGTCGAGGGAATTGTCGCCGGCCAGGATCGCCGCCGGCGTGCTGCCGAGGGCCTGTCCGAGCTTCTTGGTGGTGACCTGATTGAGCTCCTGGTCCCAGGCCCACAGCTTGCTGCCGTCGCCCACCAGGAGCTGGGCATAGGGCTTCTCATAGACCCAGCGGAACTTGCCGGGCCGCGAGAAGGCAAACGTCCCGCTGGCCTCCTGGGGCTTGCGGCCCGACTTGGAAAACACCTGCTGGGAGAACGCCCCCCTCGCGCTGCGGGTGCCGTCCATGAACTGGCGCAGCTGCGCGAGGGCCTCGGCATGGGCCGAGCCGGCGGCGAGCAGGAGCGCAAGGGCCAGCGCCCCCAGGGTGTGTTTGGGTGTAGGGCGCATCATTCTCCTTCCCGGGGCGGGGTGACGACTTCGCGGTTGCCATTGGCGCCCATCGGCGTGACGAGGCCGGAGCGCTCCATCTGTTCGATCAGGCGTGCGGCGCGGTTGTAGCCGATGCGCAGGTGGCGCTGGACAAGGGAGATCGACGGCCGGCGGGTCTTGATGACGATCTCGACGGCCTGGTCGTAGAGCGGATCGGCCTCGCTGCCCTCACCGCCTTCGCCGCTCATCAGGTCACCGCCCTCCTCCTCGGCGCCCGCCAGGATGCCTTCGACGTACTCGGCCTGGCCGGTGGCCTTGAGGAACTCGACCACCTTATGCACCTCGTGGTCGGCCACGAAGGCGCCATGGACACGAGTCGGCAGGCCGGTGCCCGGCGCGAGGTAGAGCATGTCGCCCATGCCCAGCAAGGCCTCGGCGCCCATCTGGTCGAGGATGGTGCGGGAGTCGATCTTGCTCGACACCTGGAAGGCCATGCGGGTCGGAATGTTAGCCTTGATGAGGCCGGTGATCACGTCGACGCTGGGGCGCTGGGTGGCCAGGATGAGGTGGATGCCGGCCGCCCGGGCCTTCTGGGCCAGGCGGGCGATGAGCTCTTCGATCTTCTTCCCGACCACCATCATCAGGTCGGCCAGCTCGTCGATGACCACCACGATGTAAGGCAGCTTCTCGAGGGGCTCGGGGCTGTCCGGGGTGATCGAGAACGGGTTCTTGAGCGGCGCCTCGGCCTTGATGGCATCTGCCACGGCCTTGTTGTAGCCGGCCAGGTTGCGCACGCCGAGGGCCGACATGAGCTTGTAGCGCTTCTCCATCTCGGCCACGCACCAGTTGAGCGCGTTGGCGGCGTGCTTCATGTCGGTGACGACCGGCGCCAGCAGGTGCGGGATGCCCTCGTAGATCGACAGCTCGAGCATCTTCGGGTCGACGAGAATGAGGCGCACGTCGGAGGGCTCGGACTTGTAGAGCAGCGACAGGATCATCGCGTTGATACCCACCGACTTGCCGGAGCCGGTGGTGCCGGCCACCAGCAGGTGCGGCGTCTTGGCGATGTCGGCCACCACCGGCTGGCCGCCGATGTCCTTGCCCAGCGCCACGGTGAGGGGCGAGTGCATGTCGTGGTAGGCGCGGGAACCGAGGATCTCGGTGAGACGCACCGTCTGGCGCTTGGGGTTGGGCAGCTCGAGGGCCATGCAGGCCTTGCCGGGCACCGTTTCGACGACCCGGATGCTCATCACCGAAAGCGCGCGGGCCAGGTCCTTGACCAGGTTGACCACCTGGCTGCCCTTCACGCCCACCGCCGGCTCGATCTCGAAACGGGTGATCACCGGGCCCGGATAGGCCGCCAGCACCTTCACATCGACGCCGAAGTCGGCCAGCTTGCGCTCGATCAGGCGCGAGGTGAACTCAAGGGTTTCGGGGGACGGCGGCTCGACGTCGTGGGACGGCTCGTCGAGCAAGGCCAGCGGCGGCAGCGGGCCCTCGGTAATTTCGGTAAACAGCGCGGCCTGGCGCTCCTTGTGAGCCCGCATGGACTTCTCGACCTCGAGCATCGCCGGCTCGATGCGCACATGCCGCTCGGCCTCGACTGCCGCCAGCTCGACGCGCGGTGCGGACTGCGGACGCACGGCAGGCGGCGGCTCGTCATCGACTTCGACGGTGGCAGAGTCGGCGAAGCCCGGCTCGAGGCGCTCGGCAAAGGAGGTGGGCACGGCCTCCTCCTTCTTGCGCTTGGTCTCGACGATGGCCTCACGCTTCTCCGCGACCTCACGCCCAACCCGGCGATCCTCCCAAGTCTGGACACCGCGGGTGCCGAAACTCCACAGCTTTTCGAGGCCGATACCGAGCAGTTCTGACGCCTCCACCCAGCTCACGCCCGAAAAGAGACTCAGCCCGCCCGCCAGGAGCCCGAGCAGCAGCAGGGTGCCGCCGGTGAAGCCCAGGTACTGGAAGACCACGTTGCCCAGCTCGATGCCGATCAGGCCGCCCGGCTCCAGCGGCAAGGTGGCTTTCATCGAATAGAAGCGCATGGCCTCGAGCCCGCTGCTTGCCAGCAGCACGGTCACGAAACCGAGGACGACGACCAGGATGGAACGGTGATCGGCACCGAAGCGCTTCTGCAGCCGGCGAAATCCCACCGCCAGCCCGAGCCCGAGAAAAGCCACCCACCACCAGGCCGAGAACCCGAAGAGGTAGAGCAGCAGATCGGAAAGCCAGGCGCCAAAACGTCCGCCGGGGTTTGCCACCTGATCCACCTGTACCGCGTGGGACCAGCCCGGGTCCGCCTTCGAGTAGCCAAAGAGAATCATCGCCACATACAGGGCGAGCACGCCGAGAAGCAGCCAGCGGGCCTCCTGGAGGAGGCTGGCGATCTTTTCGGGCAGGGGTGGCGGACGGGTCGAGGGGCGATTGAGCATGGGAGAAGCAGCGATACGCGATGCGGGGCGACACAAAAGCAAAAAGCGCGGTATCACACCGCGCCTTTCATTATAAACCAGGGATTCGCATCACCCCCGGTGCTCGATCCGGAGACTTGTAAGGCTTTGCGAGCCGAGCTGTCGTGGACCCAGCGATCAGATGTCGTAGATCTTCTCGCGCAGGATCACGCCGCCGTCGGTCTCCTCGATCAGGCCACGCAGGCCGAGATCCTTCATGACCCGGCTGACCATCTCGCGGGAAGCGCCGATCATCTTGGCGATATCCTGCTTGGAGACCTTCTTGCGCACCACCTTCAGGCCATCGACCTCTTCGGACATCTCGAGGAGCAGGCGTGCCACACGGCCGTAAACGTCCATCAGCGCCAGGCTTTCGATCTTTCGGTCAGCGTCGCGCAGGCGGCGGGTGAGGTTGCACATCACGTGCCAGGCGAGCTCGAAGTTTTCCTGCATCAGACGCTTGAAATCGGTCTTGGCGATCGTGACGAGATCGGACGGCGACACCGCGACGACGGACGCCGAACGCGGGCTGTCGTCGAGGACGCCCATTTCGCCGAACATCTCGCCCTGGCCCAGAATGGTCAGGATCACCTCGCGCCCGTCCTCGTCGCTCACCATCACCTTGAGGTTGCCGGTGAGCACGAAATATACGAAATCGGTGCGATCACCCTCATGCACCACCGCTGCCCCCCGGGGAACCCGCCTCATCATCGCGCAGCGCGCAACGGCAGCCAGCCGGTCATCACCCAGACCCTGAAAAATGGGGAACGTCCGCAGGGCAATTGTGGACACGGAGCTGGTAACGGTCATAGGCCTCTCCTGAGCAAAACGCTAAATTGATTCTTGGCAACGTGACGAAGATGTCATGGCCTAACAACGGCGAAGTATAAAGCAAACTTGAGGGACTCCAAATGACAGACGGGCGAGCCGGGCTGCAAGTGACCTCCCCCGCCGCATTTCGACGGCCACCCGGGCCGGGGCGCCGTATAATACTGCTCCCAGCTCCAGACTTCAGAGAGATCCAAGCCGATGACCACCCGCCACATCAAGCTGCTCATCCTCGGTTCCGGCCCTGCCGGCTACAGCGCTGCGGTCTATGCCGCCCGCGCCAACCTGAACCCAGTGCTCATCACCGGCATCGCCCAGGGCGGCCAGCTGATGACCACCACCGAAGTCGACAACTGGCCGGCCGACGCCGACGGCGTGCAGGGCCCCGAGCTGATGGCGCGCTTCGAGAAGCACGCACTACGCTTCAACACCGAGATGATCTTCGATCACATCCACACCACGCACCTGGCCGAAAAGCCGATCCGTCTGGTGGGTGACGCAGGCGAATACACCTGCGACGCGCTGATCATCGCCACCGGCGCCAGCGCCCAGTATCTCGGCCTGCCGTCCGAAGA
>RRZT011486641.1_pt1 | contig 17142 bp, 14 predicted proteins | sample 2165551 | NCBI WGS metagenome assembly RRZT01 (sample SAMN10456910, study PRJNA506462) | wastewater metagenome | biome: wastewater; feature: sludge; material: wastewater sludge; isolation source: wastewater sludge with Escherichia coli K12::gfp cells carrying plasmid... | place: USA: Moscow, Idaho...
GCCCGTACTTACTGGCCAAGGTTTGGCATGACGCTTGTCCACCAATATCCTTGAGACGCTTCATAACCTCCAAGCTACCAGCATCGAATACAGAATTATCTCGAAGCAGACTTTCCCAATCTTCTATGCTCAGACCGGGTTCATACTCCTCTATCGACGGCCACCAAGACTGGTCGAAGGCTTCTTCGATTACGTAGCGGCTGATATAAAATGCGACATCGATGGTCATCGTCTTCAGCACAGCATCTGGGTAACAGTCATCCGACAGCTGCGAATCCAGCAAGCCGCGAAGATCTTTGTCTGCCTGAAGTACCCCGCAGATCTGATTGTACATCTCAAAGTGGTCACGAATGTTGAGTGCAAATTCGCCTTGCTTGAAACGATATCCCGCTCGTAATCTTTCGGAGACACGACGAGCTTCACTCCACTTGTAGATGTAGTACTTGTTCGGGTATCGCAACCAGAGGTAGGTACTGATCGTGTTCTCGTTTTGATAGTGCGAACCAGCACCGTCAATCTCAAGAAGCTGAGCAGATTCCTGTTTGAAAGCGTCGATGCGTTCAAAGATTTCCACATCTTCGTTGAACAAGGCGATAAACATTGCCCGTACTCGCTCGGGATCCGATTTGGAGAAGCGCTTAATCATCACGAGAGGGAAATTGCCAGCCGATACCAGTAAATTGTCAGTCTTTGAGAGAGACGTCTCTAGCATCGTCGTGAAGTCATTGGTTTGCACGTCCCAGTTGTCTTGAAAGTGCTTAACCGCTTGCCACTTGTACTTCTCTCCAGGCCAGACGAGCTCGGTAAAGTCCCGCTTATACGCATCGAGATATTTATTCAGCCAAGTCTGTTCGATCATTGTCTAGCTCCTTCGTAGGTTTCTCAAAAGCCACTGGCAGTACGACGGTTAAGATACTGACTTTGGAACTCGCAATTGCTATTCAGTAGATACGACGTCAAATCTCTGTCCCTTCATAAACTCTCCTGAAAGAATATCCACTCCGTAGTACTGCCCAACCACAACTCTGCCGAGTCCCGTCAATTCATCTCTCGCGAACACTCGAATACGTAAGTACGCCTCAGGAGAAGTAATGTCGCTAGGCGAGGCGATGAGAGCAAATCGGTGAGCGTTGTTGTCCTGATCGTCATTCTTATCGAAGGCGGGAATCATCAGTGGTTCTGGGATCACCAGACGTATAGGAGTTCTGCGATTCACGAGCACCCCGCCGGGTGCTCTTTTCGGTGTCATCATGGCTGCCTCTACTCTGAGGTCGTACATGGCCCTACGCGACCTGTTCACAACTTTAACCCGCAGGTTACATCCATCCCATGCGATCTTCTCTGAGATTGCAATCTTGGGTCGATAGAATCTCAGTGCCCACATCCACACGGCTGAGGCTACGAGGCTGCCAGCTACACCAATCAACAAACTAATTAAGTTACTCATCGCTAGGCTTTACCTCTTTTTCAGCCAGGCTTTGAAACGCTCAACGACCTCTCGTACCCATGATGGTGGAGCCTTAGCTGCTCTTTGCTCGTCAAGCCACCCTGCTCCGTCATCCTCATCTTCTTCCTCAAGAAGCCAATGTGTCAAAGATCTAAGCGGCCAAGCACTGTAACCGTGAGTTGCAGACATGTAACGAGTGTATCGAGGTTGGCCTTGTCGAAGATGACGAATGCATCATTCAGTATCATCCCAATCCCCAAACTAGATAGGCCCACATCACGCTGCATGATTCAACCAAGGTCATTCAAAACAAGCGTCGTATCCAGTGCCGATGCATCTTAGTCTGATTCATTGCCCTGGCAAGTCCTGATGTGACTTCAAGCGTGTATCGAGCTGAATACCCACATTCGCAAGTCGCCCCGAACTGGACTATGGCACCACAAGATGGGCACGATGCCGTTGCATCCTCCGGTGTCATCTTTGCCGATGGTTCGGAAACACCAGATTTAGAACCAGACCACTCGAAGACAACAGCAAGAAGAAGTCCAACTACCCCAAGAATAAAGCCCCAGACACTAAGGGTGTCGGAGAAGCCCTCAGCCGACTGCGCACCAATAATCACCATCGCGATCGCGACGACAACAATTGTCAGAGCTAATATAACCGTAACTCTTCTCACCATATCATTATGGTAGTCACATTAGAGTATGGCAGCAGTCTTAGTGCCATACAACGGTTCCTTCCATCATCAATGACTTAAAGCTGTGCCGTGAAACCGAACGGAAAATCCGCACCTGTCTTTCAGCCGCGATCCATCGATCGTCGATGGTAATACCTCGCTACTGTCGTCATTCCTATATTTCCGACTGATGCTTGAAACTCGGGCAGAACGAAGTGACTATTGCCTGCATCGTAGTCATGATTGATTTGGATGCAGGCGAAAGAACTCATCGACCGGCTGGTGCAAGAATCACGAGAGTTCCTGGATACCCCAATCTTCTGCGACGACACCTATACGGAATATCTTCTCGGCGGTTCTGATCTCATTGTTCTGCAGGTAGCGAGTCTCACAATCGGAAACTTGCGGACCAACTGCGATAAAAGGACTGCTATGCGGATCTTCGCTCTCGATCAATCGAACCAGACATCACAATGCCGACGACGACCGTCACCATCTGTCTCGGCAATCGCTGGGCTGAAACAACTGTCGATGTAATTCGATTCTCAGCTCCCCAGGGAAGAATCGACCTGAGGGTTCGTCCGTCAAACTCTTCTATGGTATTACTCGTATATTCGACCTAAGCGTGCACAACACAGCGGGTATAACTGTACTAAAGTCAATACTATTATCAGCAAATACGAAGCTAGACCGGGGAAGGAATGTACCTCTATTGGTCACCTTTATTCGAGGACATAGCGGTTTTACAGCCTTGATTAGCCCGACTGTTCAGATGTTTGAAGGCTCCGCATATCCTGAATGGACAGTATCTGACATCAATCGACTCTTCCCTGACGAACTTGACTGCTCCATTATTGCACTAGATCGCGATCAACATGTTATTGGATATGCGCTTGGGCATACTGCAAACCCATTTAACTGCTTCATGGCAAAAGGAGAATCAAGGGTACTAAGACGACTATATGTCGACCCAAACGCTCGCGACTCGGGACTTGGTTCGTTTCTCTTACGGGAGTTCATTAAGGCGTTTGATACTCCTGTATATTGGCAGACCAGCATAAGAGAGCGTTCTTTCATCTCCTGGCTAAGTAACCAAGGATATCAACCGGCAGGTAAAATCAAGCTCGACGGAAGATGCGACTATATTTTCCATGTTCTTCCAGCGGAGGTAGCGTGAAATTTATTCGCTCTGCAAGTGCAGCATTCTGGCGTGAGGTGATCGCGATTGCTCTTGCTTGGGCAGGTATAATCACAGCCATTTATCCCGCCCTGTCCGATAGCTTCTGGTTCCCCACTTTGCTTGCAACCGTATCAGGATTTTCATTGGCCGGTATTGTCCTGGCAGTCAAAGACGAGCAGCCCAGACAACCGGTTGCTTCGGGTAAACCCGAAGAAATCATTGAATACAATGAACAATGGTTAGCTGAACAGGGTGCCGTCGTGGTGGTAACACGAGACATGTCATGGATACTTTCAGGCAATGTAAAATCGCTTCTCGAAAAGAAGGCATCTGGTGGAGACCTAACCCTAATCGCGGCAAGTCAAAGCCCCACTCTTGAATCACTTCAAAATCTTGGAGCACAAGTTATATTTGCGCAAAGAGTACCCCGAGTCAGGTTTACGGTCTTACGTTACGGAAGTTCCGATGCCCGTGTACTTGTACACCGTCAGATCTCGGGAAAAGTCGTATTCCACGAGTATGATCGCACTGCATTTCCCATCTATGACCTATGCATGGATTTGATTTCCGAGTTTCTTGAGACCACATCAAGAAGAAAATAACGAACAACGAGCTATCGGAGTGATTTCGAGTGACGCCATTCGAGAACAGCTGGTCTATGAATTCCTTTTGGGCCCCGATCCGCCATGTTCCAGGACACACGACGCCGGTGGATCGGGCGGGAACCAAGATGCAGCTCACTGCCCCGATCACTAGGGCGGTCACCGCGGTGTCGGTGTTTGTGGCCTCGTTGCCCTATCCAACCGATGAGTTGGTGACCGTTCATTTATGAGCCGGAGGGGTGCTGGTTTTCCTCTGAGTATTTGATGCATGCAGCAGCGAATTCACGACGTCGAGCCATACTAATGTCTGGCCAGTCAATCTCCGCGCTATACGGCGAAGATATGGCTTCTATTCCAGTTAACTTGGCAAACACTTTCCCAGAAAAGTAAGCCTTTGAAGGACCATGTCCAGGCGAACCACTCATGAGGTACGAAACACTGACAAATCGTGCGGCGATATCCTCAACAGTAAATGTGCCGTTGGCAAGACCATATTCAATAAGAAATTGAAGTTTAGGGAGCAATCCGACCTCGTCTACCAAGTCATATAGATAAGGGCTACTAACTTCACCAGACGACGCGTCACCCTGGGACAAATCATCGATCAAGAGGGGAAGGAATCGTTCTACATCGCGACGTAGAGCAGCTTGGAGTGCTCTCTGAGCCTCAAGTGAGAGGTTGTCTGTTTTGTGTGATGCTGTCGCGATGATGTAGGCACGTCGGTGTATGTTCGTACAGGAAATTAAGGCCGGATCTACCTCAGTTGAAGGATCTGAGTTTAAAAGCAGACGTAAGATGTTCGCTGCCCAGTACGACATTTGTAATTCCGGGGAGGCCATGGAAGTAGGGTGCTCCCTGAAATCACCAAGGATACTCATCCCAGCTGCCAAGAGTTCTACAGAAAGAACAGACTCACGAAAACCAATACTACGCATACCCTCGAACGTATCGGGGTATCGCTCTGTGATCTTGCTGAGAGCAAGCCGTACACGCTCGTCACTGCTTGAAATAATTAGATGGTGAAGCTCTTCTACTCGTCCAACCGCTGCATAGCTGAGAGCATCAACGATTACCTTATCCGGGATATCATCCTCAGGAATTGCTTGGGCGATATAGCGATCAAAATACAGTGGATGACAGAATCGAGCCGCCCCACCTCGACCTGAGTAGCTATCTTTAATAGCTGGGAACAAGAACTCTAGTAATGTCTGAGCATCCGTACGATCCGGCTTCTCCCCAGCAAGCTCGAACAGTTCACGCCATTCGGCGACTTCACTACCGTGACTGTGAGGCAGCGTTCGCTCCGTCGAAGACCGAGTCAGATCGCGCTTCCAACGCTGCAGCTGCGAAAAGAGATCTGGAAACTGGACTCGTAGGAACGTCGCGATTATCAGGTCAGTATCGTTGATTTCATTCGACTCATGGTGACGAAACTGTTCACGGACCTGAGCAAGAAAACGGGCGATAGCCCTGGGTGTGGTGAGTTGATTCGGGAACACGTTCGTTAAAACGCGCTGGAGGTGACCAGCTTCAGAAGGCAGCTCCCCTCGCGTCGAAAACAGAATATCTGTAAGACCTTCATCGAGTAGCTTAATTATCTGTCCTGTCAACAGAGGTGGCATACTCAGTGGGTACTGGACAATCTTCTCCATAAAATCCCGAGCACGAGACTGGGACACTCTACCGCGAGATGGATCTTGAAGGGTTTCAACAAGCGTCTGTTCATCATAGGCCAAGAGAAAATCGACACCAGGAAACCTCCCCAACAACCGAACCACTTTGAGAAGATCAAGGAGTTCAGAAGACTGAAGCCTATCTATGTCGTCAACCACGATAAGTACGGGTTTGCGAAGAAGCTGCAGCTCTTTCGATAACTCAGTAAACGCAACATCCCACGGCCGACCAAGACGCTCTTCAAAAGCACGACTTGCATCAGAAAGGCCAGAACCGATACCAGGAATAACAGCGACTAAAGGCCGGGTAATATCAGCACATACTGCGATCTTCTCGCGAAGGCCCTGTCGTTTCTTTGTATTGGGAGCAACGCCTCCCAGGCAAGCGAAAAACTCTGACAACAAAGAATCAGTACCAGAAGTTGCCCACGGTGTAAACGAAACAACGCTCCAGTTTCCACCATCAGCTCGTTCAATGAACTCTCTGATCATCGCAATGACTGACGATTTCCCACTCCCCCACGCTCCTTCCAAGCCGTACACCACACTGGACTCGGTCGTGTGATTGTCACGGATCAGATCAGCGGCTCGTTGAGCGAAACATACCCGTTGGAATCGATCTTGTTCAGTTGTCTCGATCGGATCATCACGCCAGCCAGCACTCGAATGGCGTGAAGAACTTTTCTCGGTCATAACACATAGTCTACGTACCATTGCCGACAGATAATCCATAGTAGAAAGGCCTGCCAAGACAACAAAAGCATGTCTCAAATCGATTAGGTGTAGCCACTCAGCACGAGCTACACCATAATGACAGGAATCGCCACTACAAATAGGTTCTCGGTCTTTCACCGTTCGAGATTCTCCTCGCGAAATCACCGAGAACCTTTGGAGCATCACCAAACCATCCGTGCGCTGCTACCCATTGAGTTATTCTGCTGCTGGGCAAGACATACCCATCTTCATAGAGCTTCAGAAGCGCCGATACAACCCGAGTTTTCTCAGCATTCAGTTTGAGGAGATTATTATGATTAAGCCCGAGCGTGAGCTGCTCCAATACGGCAACAACCTCAGGCGATAGCGGAGGCTCGCAATCATCCATAAGCTCCACAGTACCTTCGTTGACACTCGGGTCAGAGAGAACCTCCGCTCCCGCTTCAGCAACAAATGTATCCAGCTCGCGCGGCGAGCGGACCAGACAAAGCGCGGTAATTCTTAGCGCACCGATGACCTTTCCGAGATCGTCCACTCTTGGGTACATTGCGAGGACAGGACCGTTTGCTTCGAAGAAGTCGTCCTCATAACCACTGAAAACCTGAACATCCTGTGTGCTTCTAACCTCTTGCAGAAAATGGTTGTTGTTCACCATCTTCTTTTTCGGCACCCACAGTGTAATAGACTTGTCGTCCCCTTGATGACTCTTCACCCATTCAAGGGCCGCATCGCATCCTTTACGCGACTCATCCGCAACTGCGCAAGGATAGTCGATCGGCATTTCAAACATATATGGTCCTCAATCTGCTAAAAGCGCCAAGCACGTCCACATTTCTATCCGCACTAGCTCCTACGGCCCGCGTTTCTCTCCGCTATTTCTGCCTCGATCTTTTCGCGGATCTCTTGGCCGTGGCGGCCGCCTGCTGATTCGCCCGTTTCTTCCACATCTGCGCGGTGCGCCACGTCGCGGCGCACGCGGCGCAGCTTCTTCGGCGCAATCGTACGCTCGCCCAAGTCCGCAGCCCAGCGGCTCTCATCCGCCACCTGACTCGCATCAGCATCGCCGTCAACCGCGCCCGGACCAGACTCCGAACCAGCAGCCGCCTCCGAATCACCCGCACCACCACTACCAACCTCAGCCCCTGTCACCCACGCCGGGGCCTCCGAGTACGCAGCCTTCGCGGGCCGCCGCTTCTGCACCAACGGCTCCGAACTACCGGACAGCTTGCGCGCCACCACCAGGAAACCAGTGTGTCCGATCATCCGGTGATCCGGGCGCACCGCCAGCCCCTCCAGGTGCCAGGTGCGCACCAGAGTCTCGGACGCCGCCGGCTCGGTAAAGCTCTCCGACGAACGCAAGTCCTCAACAAAACGCGACATCTGCGTCGTCGTCGCCACGTAAACCAAAATGACGCCGCCGGAACGCAACGCGTGCGCGGCCGAATCGATAATCTCCCACGGGGCCAGCATGTCGAGAATGACGTGGTCCAGCGAACCGGGCTCCAAGCCATCCAAAACGTCGGCGGCGTCGCCGATCTGGACGTCCCACGGCGGCAGATCCGGCCCGTACCAGGACTCCACGTTGCCGCGCGCGATCTCAGCGAACTCGGGCCGACGCTCAGCAGATAGCAGGTGTCCGTTCGCACCGACAGCCCCCAGCAGCGAGAGGGACAGTGCCCCCGACCCAACCCCGGCCTCAAACACCCGCGCCCCCGGGAAAATGTCGGCCATGTGCACGATCTGGGCCGCGTCCTTCGGATACACGACGGTGGCCCCGCGCGGCATCGATAGCACGTAGTCGGACACCAGCGGACGCAACGCCAGGAAGCGGCGCCCGTCCTCCGTCTCCAGCACCGTCCCCTCCTCGGCGCCGATGAGCGCCGAATGCCGGAACGAGCCGCGCGTGGACTGGAAATACCCGTCGCGCGTCAACGAAATCGTGTACTGACGCCCCTTCGGATCGGTCAACTGGACGCGCTCACCCGCGCGAAAAGGGCCGCGCCTGCGGTCTCCGGTGCTTTGGCTCATGACAGATTAGTTTAGCGCCTCCTCAATCACCTCACCCATCGGCCCAGCCATCTCGGCGGCGAAAGTGGCGGTGAAATGGTTGGAGTCACGGTAGACGAGGACGTCGTCGAGAATCATTCGACACAACTCCTCATCACACAAGAACCCGTTCAAGTCCGCCCAGCTTGCGCCCGCCTCACTAACGACCTCCCGCTCCAGTTCCTTGAGACCGTCGCTGATCACCCGCGAGCGCTCCGCAGCACATTTGTCCTGGTCACGTACGTTGGCAGAGAGGCAGGTGGTGGGTACGAAGCCGAGGTTGGGCGTGTCTGTCACCACCAGCACCGGCGCGTCGATCGCGTCAAGAGTCCGCTGCGTCCCAGCAATCCACGTCTCCTCCACCGACCCTTGCGTCACCAACGTGAGCCGCTCGCGCCCGGACATTATGACAAGTTCGGGATCCGACTCAGCAATGCGCTCCAGCACCGAGGCCCGCCAGGTGTCACACGCCGTGAACGGCACCCCATTGCGCAGCACCGTCACCTCCGCTGCCGGGCACACGTTCTTGGTGTGCACCTCAACCGCATACCCCGCTTCCTCCGCCCACGCGTGCACCGCGGGGAACCATTGCGCCGCGTGCGAATCACCAAAGAGCACCACGCGCGGTGCGTCCGGGTCGCCCACCACGCAGTCGGCGAGTTCGTCCTGATTTTCAATACGGTTGCAGCCGTTTTTATTGATGAGCCCCACGTCGTCGGCCGCTGCGTCCAGCGCGGGCCGCATGTTGCTCGGAATCCCCTGAGTGAACGACGACGGCGGATTGCGCGCCGCGAACGTCTCCGCCACCGCTCCCCCATCCTGCGGGCGCGCCTGCGAAACCCCGTACGCCGCTGCGCTCAGCGCCACACAGCTCACTGACGCCGCAGCAGCCAGCCCAATCACTCGACGCGGCCGCGCCAGCAACGGCCAACGGCCACGACGACACGGCTCCTCGACGAAACGGTAGCTGAGCCACGCAAGAGGAATACAGAGCAGCGCCAAGCTAAGAGTCACGTGCAGCGGCAGCGGATTCCACTCGCCCACCGCCGTCTGCGCCAGCATGAGCACCGGCCAGTGGACAAGATAAATCGAGTAGGAGATCGTCCCGATGAACTGCATCGGCCGCGCTCCGAGTATCGCCCCAGGTCCGAATCGACCCGGTGCGCCACCACCAACGACGACGGCCACCGACGCCAGCACCGGCAGCGCGGCGTTGTAACTAGGGAACACGGTGCCGTCGTCGAACATCAAAACGGTCGCGAGAATTCCAGCAAGTCCGGCCCAGGCGAGACTATCCGCGAACGCACCCGGAATCCGAAATCGTGGGCTCGACAGGACAAACGCGGCGAGGCCGCCCGCGCCAAGTTCCCACATGCGTGAGGGAAGCAGGAAGAAAGCGTCGGGCTGGGAGAGACCGGTGAGATGAACACAGTAGGCGAAGGACCCAACCACAACTGCCGCAACCCCAACGAAGAGGACCCTGCGGTTCCCACGCATCAAAACGAATCCTAGCGAGAGTACGAGCGGCCAGAGAAGATAGAACTGCTCCTCAATACCGAGGGACCAGTAGTGCTGGAATAACGACGGCGTCCCGGAGGCCAGGTAGTTGGTGCCGTCGGCGGCGAAGAGGAGGTTGGGGATGTAGAGGGCGGTGGCGATGGCTCCACGCCGGACATCGTCCATGAGGATGGGCGGATACCAGATGACGGCCCCGACCACGGAGAGAATGAGAACTACGAACGAAGCCGGGAGGATGCGTCGTATACGCTTTGCGTAGAATTCGCCGAAATTCACCCGTCCGTGGCGCTCAAGTTGGCCAAGCAGATGTGTGGTGATGAGAAACCCAGAGATGACGAAGAACATGTCCACGCCCACGTAGCCTCCGGTGAGGCCGGGGACGCCAGCGTGATAGAGGAGAACAGCACCAACGGCGATGGCGCGTAATCCCTGAATGTCCTTTCTGAACTTTCCATGGGGAGGTGTACTCGTCATGCCAGCACTCTATCGCGCGATATGCGGCGGACCTGCGCGAGTGAGATTGTCGGAACATGGTTGATCTCTCAGTGCGGATCCAGAGGTGGTGTGACGGGGTGTGAGGGCTGTGCGGAAGTGGGGCGGGATGTGAGGGTGGAAACTGGGGTGATGAGGGCAGAATACGAGGCGCTGTGGCACGGATCTGGGGCACTGTGAGGAGGCCGGATTGTGGATAACCGTTTTGTGTCGGAGGCACGTTGTACGGTTGGGGCATGAGTTTCCATGCTGCACTTTCCCCGTCACGTACCAAGGACTTCAAGCAGTGCCCGCTCCTGTTCCGCTTGCGGAGCGTTGATCGGATGCCTGAGCCGCCGTCGATCGAGGCGTTGCGCGGTACGTTGGTGCACTCCGTGCTGGAGAAGCTGTTTGATGTTCCTGCCGTGGAGCGCACGGAACAGCAAGCCCAGGATCTGCTCGAACCACAATGGGAAGCGCGCTTGAAGAAGAACCCCACGGATGCCGAGTTGTTCGAGGATGAGAGAGCGATCGATTCCTGGCTCGGGTCAGCGCGCGTGCTCATCGGCAACTACTTCAAGATGGAGAACCCGCAGTTCCTCCAGCCAGCCGCGCGAGAGACGTTCGTCAACGCTACGCTTCCCTCGGGACTGCATATTCGCGGCATCATCGATCGGGTGGATCAGGCGCCCAATGGTGCGCTACGGGTGATCGATTACAAGACAGGGAAGTCGCCCGCGCCGCGTTTCCAGGGCGAGGCGATCTTCCAGATGCGGTTCTACGCCGCGGCGCTGGTACTCTCGGGGCGGAATCTGCCAGCCCGCACCCAGCTCATCTACCTCAAGGACGGGCGTACCCTCACCTACGATCCGGTCCCGGCCGATGTGGATGCCATCGCCATGGAACTGGACTCCGCGTGGTCAGCTATTGAGGAGCGCCTCGATACCGGAGAGTTCGAGGCCAAGACATCCCCACTGTGCAACTGGTGTCACTTCCAGCAGTATTGCCCCGCCTACGGCGGCGAAACTCCTCCGATGAGTGAAGAGGGCGCGAAGAAGCTGCGTACAGCGAAGGCCCAGTAAGAAAGCGAATGACTGCCACGCCGTTAAGGCCGAACGTAGGGAGAGGCCGAGTGTAGGGAGTCTGCCAGCGGGCCACAGCCCATCGGCACAATCTCCTACTCGGGGGCGCCTCCTACTTGGGCGTTCGTAGAATCGACGCCATCTTCTTGCCGCGAGCCACTTCATCCACCAACTTGTCCATGTAGCGGATCTTCTGCATGGTGGGTTCCTCGATGTCCTCCACCCGGTACCCGCAGATTACGCCCGTAATAAGCGAGGTATTCGGGTTCATCTCGGGCGCCTGTGCGAAGAAGTCCTCCAGGTTTACCTCGTCGGCGATGGCTTTCTCCAAACCGGCGTCATCATAACCAGTCAACCAGGTGAGCACCTGGTTGAGCTCGGCCACTGTGTGCCCCTTTTTCTCCACCTTCGCCACATACAGCGGATAGATGGAGGCAAAAGTCATCGCGAAGACGCGCGCGTAGTTATGAGCCATGGTGTTCCTCTCGTCAATACCTAGCGACACTCTAACCTCCCAGAGATTACGCGAATAGTGCAATGGACAATGCAACCACCTGTTCGCAACGAGCCGCAGGCTAAACTAATGGGATGCATCTGGAGAACCTCAACTCGCTGCGCAACCCGATCGCCATCCTGGCCCTCACCGGATGGGCCGACGCCGGCAACGCTGGCTGTGACCTCGCCGAATACCTCACGGATCACTACCCCAGTGAAGAGATTGCCCGTATTGACGACGAACGGTTCTACAACTTCCAGGAGAACCGCCCCATTCAGCGGCTTCGCGCCGACGGCGTCACAATCGACTGGCCCCACGTCTCGGTATCCGTGGTGCATATGGAGGATCGGGATGTCGTTGTCGCCCATGGAATCGAACCGAACCTCATGTGGCGCACCTTCACCGAGCAGATGGTGGACATCCTCACACGGTGCAAGGTAACCACCGCCATCATCCTCGGAGCACAGCTCGTGGACACACCCCACACCCGTGATTTCCCATGCGGCGTATACAGCACCAGCCCCGATGTGGCCGCGTCCCATCCCGGTATCGATCTCACCGAGTACATCGGGCCCACCAGTGCCCTCGGCGTACTCTCCCAGCGCCTGGACGAGGAGAAGATCCCCGCGGCGCAGGTGTGGGTGTCGATCCCTCACTATGTCGTTGATCCCCCGAACCCCAAGGCGCAGCTGACCCTTCTCGAAGCAATCGAGGAAGTCTTCGGCATTGCCTTCGACAAGAGCGATCTGCCCGCACGCACCGCAGAGTGGGAGGAGGGCATCTCACGCCTGACCTCCCAAACCGCAGATATCAGCACCTACGTGGCCGAACTCGAATCCACCTATGACCAGGAGATCGCCGAAGAAAGCAGCGGTCAGCAGGTCATGCAGGAAATCGAGGACTTCCTGCGCGGGCTGAGTGACGGGCCTGAGTCGGACGATGACAACCACGGCTCAGACGGCGAGTCCTCGCCGCACGCCAAAGAGAATCCCGGCGATAACACCCCAACGGCCTAACGGACGTTTCATGGACCCTTGCGTGTTCACCACTTGCACGTTCGCACCAATCAGTCCACAAGATCAGTCCACAAAATTTGGTTGCAAATAGAGCACGGGATGCCCGATTTTCGGGCCTGGTTGTGCGCTATATGCAACCATATTTTTGCGCAGCCCGGGCACCAGCGCACCTCGGACACCAAGACACCAAGACACCAAGACACCAAGACACCAAGCTTAGATCCAAATACAGCGACGGGGCTGTATCAAAAGTTTCCGCCAAGTGAGGGGTTCTGACACGAAGTCGCGGTTATTTGCCGGGGTGTCGTGTACAAACCCTGTACTTCGCTGATCGTGAGAGCTGGATTCGTTGTAGGTCTCTGCTCCGACAGACTTTTGATACAGCCCCGTCGTCGCATTCTAGGGTGTGTCTCCTTGTTCCATTCCGTAGCGAGCGGTGGTGTGTGGAGTGGTTCGCAAGGCGGAAGGAAAGAGGCGATGCCGAAGCATCGTTGACTTCCGACAACGCAGCGAAACGCCCACGCGCCGTCGCGTAGTAGGACAGAGAATAAGAAGACGCGCCCCAGAAGCGAGAAGCGAGAAGATCAGTACACCGAGAGCAGACCCGTACCAAGCATCACCACAACGGCCGCGGCGAGCAACAGGCGGTAAATAACAAACGGCAGGTAGGACTTGGTAGAGACAAGCTTCAAGAACCACACGATGACGGCGTAGCCCACCACGAAGGACGTGACGGTGGCGGCAGCGGTGGGGCCGAACGGCACGGAATCCTCACCCCAGTGCCTGGCCAGCTGGTAGATACCCGAGGCGAACACCGCCGGAATCGCCAGCAGGAAGGCAACACGGGCAGCGGCTTCGCGGGTGTAGCCGAGCAGCAGACCCACGGTGATCGTGCCACCGGAGCGGGACACGCCAGGAATGAGGGCCATCGCCTGGCCAAGGCCGAGCAGCAGGCCGTCGCGCAACGTAATGTTCTCCAGCGTCTTAGTGCGCTTCGAGTAGCGATCAGCAACACCAAGCAGAATGGCGAACAGCGCGAGAACAAACGCCGTGATGTAGAGGTTGCGCAGGCTGGTCTCAATGACGTCGTCAAAGAGAAGTCCGAGGATTCCGATGGGCAGGGTGCCGACGATAACGATCCAGCCCATGCGCACGTCCGGATCGGATTGCGGCACCGGATTCTTCCACTTGACGAAGGGAATCGCCCGGAACCACTTCGAAATAATGCGGACAATATCGCGCCAGAAGTAGCTAACCACAGCCGCCTCGGTACCGATTTGGATGATAGCTGTGAAGGCGGCACCTGGGTCTCCCCAGCCAAACAAATCGCCAAAGATACGAATATGCGCCGAGGAGGAAATAGGGAGAAACTCCGTTACGCCCTGGAGAATACCCAAAATAACTGCTTCAAAAATACCCACGGCGGACAGCTTAACCGGACGGCCGAAGCATCTCCACGAGTTGTTGCACTAGTCTTAACATTATGAGGGAACGCACAGTGGGTCGAAGTGGTCTTGTCGTTGGTGAAATCGGGTTGGGAACGCTCACCTGGGGTCGCGATACGGACGAAAGTGAAGCACTCGGACAGTTGCATACCCTCCTGGAGGCCGGAGGCAATCTCCTCGATACATCCCCCGCTTTCGGCTCGGGTGCCGCCGAGAATCTCATCGGCACGATGCTTGACGGCAAGATCTCCCGCCGCGATGTGGTCCTGTGCACCAAGGCAGGTTTCACCTCGGTTGGGCCACGTTCGCGCTTCGGGGCGGGGCGCGGTGCGATCCTTGACTCCGTGCGTAACTCCCTGGAGCGCCTGCGCACGGACTACCTTGATATCCTTCTTGTCGCGGCCCCTGACCCTCTCGCCCCGGACGAAGAAACGGCCATGGCGCTCGCATCTCTGGTTGAGTCGGGAACGGTCCGATACATCGGAATCATGGGATATCCGGCGTGGCGTGGCGCAATCCTCCAGCAGATCCTCGCCGAGCGTCATCTTCCCAAGCTTGCGGTTGTGGAAACCGAGTACTCCTTGTTGGCCAGGGCGTGCGAGGACGAGGTCATTCCTATGGCAGCACATACAGGTATGGGACTGTTTGCCGCCTCACCTCTGGGCCGTGGGGTCCTCACCGGGAAATACCGTCATTCCATCCCGCCAACCTCGCGCGCGGCTTCCGATCACCTTGCCGCGTTCGTTGACCCTTATCTCCAGTCACGTCCGCGCCGTTTTGTTGAGGCAGTGGCGACGGCGGCCGAAGGTCTCGGCACCTCTCCCACCGGCATTGCACTGACATGGGTACTTAACCAACCTGGCGTCAGTGCCGCGTTGACGGGCGCCCGGACAGAGAACCAGTTCCGCCATATTCTCGACTCAACGATGGAGCTTCCGTCACTCATTGAACGGACGCTGAGTGATGTTACGTCTTAACCTTGCTGATAGGTGATCGGGCTCTAGAGGTAATCGGGCCCTTCGAGATCTTCTTCATCCAGATCGATGATGTCGTCGTCATCATCGTCATCGTCAAAATCATCCGAATCCAGGTCGCCGCCAGCAACGTCGAGATCGTCGTCAACAAGCACCACATCATCATCGAAATCTTCGAACTCGTCATCGACATCCTCATCGGCAAAATAGACGTCCAATGGAGCTTCGATCTCGTACCGAGTAAACATGACGTCGTCGTACAACGTGTACGCATCGGCCAAAGCATCGCTGGCTTCCACGACGCTGTCCGCATCAGGGTCCTGTGCATTTGTTGCCGCCTGATGAAATGCCTCAAGTGCACCGATGAGCCCGTCGAGGGCCGCGCGTGGGTCAATAGCCATGGCATAAGACTAGCTCGCCGTTCTGTACTTGTTCCACCGCAGCGCCCACCTTCTTCTGTGCGGGCCATCCCATGCCTCTATGCACGAGCAGATACGCCGTACCTATCGCGGGTCAACATCCCTTGTGCTGTTCGCATCAATATCGGCTCTCCCCCACCACTCTGCCCATCGCTTTCCCTTATTGCTCTCACATTTGACGGCTTTTTTCGAGTTACTCACGTTGTTTTTTCGCATTCCCACACCAAATGTCACACCAGTGGGAGAAATCACCACCCCTTATTGGGGCCCTACTCACATCCACCACCTCGTGAAACAGGCTCTGATCAGCCACTTTGTCCACATTGTGACACTGTTCCATTAAGTTCAGACAAGATAGGGATGATGTAAGAAGGGGAAGTCTATTCTCTCTCTGTGCATATCGATCATTGAAGGGATGAAAGAATGACACAACGCCACTCCACCGCGAGCAAGACCCTCGGGGCTTTTGCCGTGGCAACGGCGCTGGTGCTGGGAACGTCGCTCCCGGCCGCAGCAGAAGCCGAAAGTGCGGTTGACAAATCCACGTTCTCGCCCGTGAGCCTAGAAACAGATTCCGCTGAAATAGATATTGATGTCGACGGCATTATTGACGCCGCATTAGACACACCCGGTTACACCGGAAAGTGGTTCGTTGAGCTCAGTGCTATGCCGGTTATCGAAGGTGGACCGATTTCCAAGATCACGGCCCAGCAGAAAGCTCTCACCCATGACCTCGCGGATGCTGGCGTCAGGGTAGATGACAACTTCTTCAATCTCTGGAACGGCGTGACCGTTTTTGCGGATTCCGAAGAACTTCGCACCATCGCCCGTTTACAGAACGTGATAGGTATCTTCCCTGTCCTGGAGGTCGAGCGTCCCGAGACGATTCCCGGCGATACCTCCGCGCCAGAGCAGATTTACGCCAAGGACATGACGGGGGCCTCGCTGGCCCAAGAGTATGGAGCCGACGGCGAGGGTATCAAGATCGGCATCATCGATACCGGTATTGATTATGACAACACTGTCTTTGGTGGCACCGGAACCCCGAATACCACGCCCTTCCCTTCTGAGAAGGTCACCACCGGATACGACTTTGTTGGCGATAGTTTCAATGCCGATCCATTACTTCCCAACTACAATCCCGTTGCTCAGCCGGACGATGATCCCGATGATTGCGGCGGTCACGGCACGCACGTCGCTGGCATTGCCGCGGGTAACGACACGGCGTCCGATTTCACCGGTGTTGCCCCCAAGGCCACGCTAGGCGCCTATCGCGTCTTCGGATGCATTGGTTCCACCACATCGGAGATCATGCTGCACGCCATGGAGCGTGCGGCAAGTGACGGCATGGACGTCGTTAACATCTCCATTGGCGCCTCC
>RRZT010933621.1_pt1 | contig 17141 bp, 10 predicted proteins | sample 2165551 | NCBI WGS metagenome assembly RRZT01 (sample SAMN10456910, study PRJNA506462) | wastewater metagenome | biome: wastewater; feature: sludge; material: wastewater sludge; isolation source: wastewater sludge with Escherichia coli K12::gfp cells carrying plasmid... | place: USA: Moscow, Idaho...
CCACGGGATGACGGGCACGGGCAGCACGCCGAGTTGATCGGCCAGGGTCACCCAGGCCCAGCGGCCCACAGCCACCCCGAGGGGGACGCCCACCAGGAGGGCCATCGACACGAGGGTGAGCGCCTGCCAGCGCATGGCGGCCCGCACCTGGCCGTCGACGAAGCCGATGGTCTTCAGCACCGCGAGGTCGCGCCGACGCCGCCGGGCGGCGCTGAGCAGGGTGTGGGCCAGCGTGCTGGCCGCCACGACGGCGAGGAGCCCCGCCACGAGTGCCGGTAGCGCGTCGACGCGACCGAAGTTGACCACGTCGCTCGGGGCGTCGAGCGGTAGGGCAAGCACCCCGGTGCCGTCGTCGGCGCCGGTCGGGAGGGTGGCCACGATGGCGTCGAGATCGGCCCTGGGCGTGGTCCGCACGAACAGGTCGGCGTTCAGTGCGTCCGCCGGCGCTCCCAGGCTGAGGACCCCGGCCCGACTGATGACGGCGCCTTCACCCAGGTTCGACTGGGGACTGCTGGGCATCACGACCGAGCCCACCACGGTGAACTGGGCGGGCGTCAGGTCGGCGATCTGCACCTCGACGGTGTCACCGACGGCTACGCCGAGGTCGCGGAGCGTCCGGCCGCCGAGCACGATGTCGCGGTCGGCCTCGGCTTGGTGGCCCTGCAGCAGCGGGGGCAGCGCCGTGGGGTCGTCCGAGTCGAGGAGCAGGACGTTGAGGGCCTCGCCGTTCACCTTGGAGGGGATGCCCGTCTCGCCGACGGCGACGGCCTCGACGTCGGGTCGTTCGCGCAACCGCTCGGCCTCGGGAGCCAGGTCGGGACCCGAGCCGTAGTTGGTCAGTTGGGTGGTCCACACCACCCCGTAGAGACGGGGGACGGTCAGCAGGTGGTGCAGGCTGGCGGCGAAGGTGAGGGCGGCCGCGAGCACCCCGACCGCCAGCGTGACGCCCAGCAGGGTCGAGCGCACCGGCACCGAATCGCGGCCGCCACCGGTCTCGACCGCGAAGCGGACCCCTGTGGCGGCGGTCGGCGAGATGTTGGCGGCCGCCCGGGCGAGCAGAGGCTCGTGTCGGCCGGTCGTGGCCCCGCCGACCGCGCCGATCGAAGCCGCGTGGCGACGGGCCGCGGCCCAGCAGGCGGGCACCGTGAGGAGCGGGATCAACACCATGACTCCGACCGCTCCGAGGAGCACGACCAGCGGGTCGACATCGAAGCCGGGAGACGGCTCGGCGATCCGAGCCAGGCCGATGGGGGCGAGCGGTGAGAGCGCCGCCGCGGTCAACACGGCGGTGATCGACGCGAGCACGCCGATGGCGATCCGAGGAGCGAGGGCGGCGGTGAAGCGCTGAGGTCGCGTCGCGCCGAGGGCGGCGACGATGGGAAGGTCCTCGGACTCAGCGTGGGTGGACCGGGACTCGACCTGAGCGATGATCGTCACCGCAACGAGGGCGAGGACACCGGCCAACACCCAGAACGCGAGGGCCTGCAGGTGGATCGATCGCTCGACCTCGCCCGACTGCTCGGTCTGCAAGATGGACGAGAAGGGCTCGTCGCCGGCGAGTTCCTCGAGCGCCCGGCGGAACGCAGGGACGTCAGCACTGCCGTGCTCGAGTCGAATGGCGATGGCGGTCGGCTCACCCAGGACACCGGAACGTGCGAGCGCCGGGCTCAGGTGCACCATGCCCGCGCCGGGGTACTGGGGCGGGAACTCGCCCGGCGAGGCCTCGATACCCACCACCGTCAAGCGCCCGTCGGGCAGGTCGTCGCCGAGCGCCTGCCGTTGCTCGTCGGACAGCGGGTACGTCGAGATGGTGTCGCCCACCTCGAGGTCGTACCGGTCGGCGACGGGGAACGAGACCGCGGCCTCGTCGATGGCCTGGGGGGCGCGACCTTCGAGCATGTCGAAGCGATTGAGGTCGCGTCCGAGCCGGCCCGACGGATCGGCCAGTGCGGCCTCACCGGTGCCCACCTCGACGTAGCCGTAGACCAGCGTGGACGAGTCGGCCACCTGGGGCAGGGCCGCCACGGCCTCGGGATCGAGGACGGCGAGGCCCTGCTCGCCGGTGTTGGGCAGCAGCACGTCGTAGGCGTCCTGGGCGGCGAGGAACCGGTCATAGGCCGAGTCGGTGCGGCGGGCGCCGGCGACGGCGGCCAGCACGGCACCGCCGAGCAGTCCGTAGAGCACGCCTCGCGCCAGCCAGCCCCGCCAACGACGGGGACGCTCGGTGCGGAAGCGGTAGCGGATGGCTCCCATCAGCGATGTCTCCTCATTCGGCCCTCAGTGCGACGGCGGGGCGGAGACGTGCGGCCGAACGTCCGGGCAGCGCCGCCACCAAGGCACCGAACAGCAGGGCGGCAGGGACGAGGGCGGCCAAGGCCGCGACCGGGATGGCGGCGTCGTCCTGGACACCCGGTCCCCGAGCCACCAGGACCCACACCCAGCGGCCGAGGGCGATGCCGACCGGCACCCCGACGAGCAAGCCGACGAGGACGGGAACCCAGGCCTGCCAACGGACGGTCGAGCGCAGCTGGCGGCCGGAGAACCCGACCACCCGCAGGACCGCCAGGTCGCGCCGGCGCCAACGGACGGTCGTGACGGTGGCGTGGATCAGCGCGGCGACGGCCAGGAAGCCCACGAAGAGGGCGAGCAGCAACGGCATCCGGTCGATGTCGGCGAGGTTCCTGACCACGGGCGGCGGCGCCGGCGGAGCGGTCGGAGCGACGTTGGCGTCGGCCCATGTGGTGGCCTCGTGATGGGGCGAGCGATCGTCGAACCACAGGTAGTAGCCGTCGACCGCACCCCTCGCCGCCTGGAGACCCGCTGGGGTGAACACGGCGATCTTGTTCGGGTCGAGATCCCCGATGGCGGGGAGGAGCCCAGACCCGACGACCGTCACCCGGTTGCCGGCCACGGTGAGGGAGTCCCCGACGTCGAGGCCGAGGTTCCTCCGCGTCGCAGACCCCAGGAAGACCTCATCCTCGCTCGCGGGGAGGCGGCCGTCGGTCACCGTCACCCTCGGCCCCCCGGCGACGCCTTCCACACTGCCTGCCGCAACCGTGCGGCCCGATGCCGTGACCGTCCCCTCGCCGACGACCGTGACCGAACCGACGCCGGGCTGCTCGGCGAGCGCCGCCGCCCGGTCCCGGGCCACGTCTCTCGGGACCGCCTCGGTGGTGGCTCGGTCGTACGGTGCCCCGTAGCGGGCCGGGGTCGACACCAGTCGGTCGAGGCTGGCGCTGAACGTCAGGATGCCGACGAGCAGTGCGGTGCCGGCGATCCCCGCCAGCAGCGCACTGCGGGCTGCGGGCCCCATCGGCGTGGGCTGGCCGGGGAGGGCCATGCCGACCCCGGCGACCGTCTGGGGTGGGGCGTTGTTCCGGGCGAGCGTGGAGCAGATCACCGATGGCGTGCTGGTCTCGGTGGCGGTGGTCGCTCGGCAGGCGAGTGCCCAGGCCGAGAGCGCGCCGCGTCCCAGGATCACGAGGCCGACGAGCAGCGCGCCCGTGACCACGATGGGTGCGTCGAAGGCCACACCCGGATGCGGCTCGGCCTGGCGGGACAGCCCGATCGGCAGGAGCGGTGAGGCGGCCACCGCCAGCGGCACGGCGATGAGCGCGCCGCCGATGGCGATCGGGAGGGTCTCGAGCACCCCGATGGCGAATCGCTGGCGCCGGGTCATCCCCAGTGCGGCGGTGGTCAGCCGATCCGGGACGGTGCGAGCCAGGTGACGCGACATGGCCTGGCCGACCGCCACGATGCCGGCCAGTGCCGCGAGTGCCGCGAACACCAGCAGCGCGCGCGCCTGCACGCCTGCGGCCTGGTCGAAGTCGATGCTGAGGTCCTTGCGGGTGCCGAGGTCCGATGCCGGCCCGTCGCCGGCGGCGGCCTCGAGTCCTCGTTGCAGTGCGGGGAGGTCCTGCACGTCCTGCTTCAGGTCGACGAGCACGATGGGTCCCGAGGAGGCGATGCGGTCCTGGTAGCGCTCGAAGAAGGCAGCCGTGGGGTACAGGGCGGGCGACCCCGCGTTCGTGGCGAGGTCGAGGAAGGAGGCGACGATGCCGACGACGCGGGCCCGCACGTGTGGGCCGGTCGGGCCGGTCGCGGGGTCGCCGCTGGCTTGGGCCTGGAACGACTCGGGGCTGATGCCGTCGAGGGTGACCCGGTCGCCTGGCTCCACGCCGAGACGGTGGGCCATGACCGCGTTCATCGTGACCTCGTCGACTCGGGTCGGGTCCGCCAAGCGCCCGTGCAGGACGACGGGCCGGTTGATCCGGTAGCCGAATCGTTCGTCGCTGCCTGCGAACGCGCCGCCGTCCGCTCCAGGCGTCAGGCCGTGCGGCGCCACCGCCATGAACCACAACGGCGCGACCGCGCTGACCTCCGGCAGGGCGCTGATCTGCTCGAGCTCTTCGTCGCTCTGCGGTTGGAAGATGGCGTCCGGGCCCCGAGTGGTGTTCATGAACCGGTCGAACGCCGTGTCGGAGCGATGGGCGCCGGCGACGGCGGCGAGGACCACGCCGCCGGCCACTCCGGCCAGCACCACCAGCGCGACGGTGGCTCCGACGGTGTGGCGCAGCCCGCTGCGGGCACACGTCCAGGCCGGGCCCATCCCCCCTCCCCGTCCTGGTTGTCGACTTGGCCTAGGCCGAGCCGGCGCCGGCGGGCTGGAGTGCCTCGTCGTCCTGGCCCACGATGCGGCCGTCGACCATGTGGACGATGCGATCGGCGGCGGCGGCGACGTCGTCGTCGTGGGTCACCAGCAGGATGGTCTGGCCGCCGGCGTGGAGGCGCCGGAACAGCTCCATCACCTCGGCGCCCCCCTCGGAGTCGAGGGCACCGGTGGGCTCGTCGGCCAGCACCAGAGTGGGCTCGTTGGCGAGCGCCCGGGCGATGGCCAGGCGCTGGCGCTGGCCGCCGGAGAGCACCCCGGGGGCGGACTTGGCCTTGTCCGAGAGTCCGAGCAGGTCGAGCAGGTCGCGGGCTCGGGTCTCGGCCTGCTTGCGCTTCGCCCCGGCGACGATGGCCGGCAGGGCCACGTTCTCGAGGACGCTCATGCCCTCGAGCAGGTTGAAGAACTGGAACACGATCCCGATGTGGCGCCGGCGCATGCGGGCGAGGTCGTCCTCGCTGCGCCCGGTGACCTCCTCGCCGTCGAGGACGATGGTGCCCTCGTCGGCGCTGTCGAGGCCGGCGACCAGGTTGAGCAGGGTGGACTTGCCGCAGCCCGACGGGCCCATGACCGCGACGAACTCTCCGCGGGTCATGGTCAGGTTGGCGCCCCGGAGGGCCCGCACCGGTGCCCCGTCGGCCTCGTAGGTCTTGCGGGCGCCCGTCACCGTCAGGACGACCTCGGGTGCGGTGGGATCGGCGTCAGCGTCGGCGTCGGGTGCCTCGGCGTCGGCGGGGGGTGCGGTCGTGTCGTCGGTCATGACGTTGCCTCCGGTGCGGTGGTGAGCGGTTCGGTCGCGCTGGTTGGATCGGATGGTGGCACCTCGGTGGTCGCCGGGGTGGCAACGAGGCCGTCGGGTCGTGCCACCTTGTACGCCTGGACCGGCGTCGTGCGGCCCTTGACCAGCTCGGGTGGCAGCGCCGCGGCCTCGACCTCGCCGCGCAGGGCCGCGAAGGTGGGCTCGCTCAGCACGGTCTCGCCCGGCTCGGCCCACTGCTGGAGGCGCTGGGTCAGGTTCACGGTGTCGCCCACGATGGTGTACTCGAGGCGCTCCTCGGAGCCGAGGAGGGCGGCGGCAGCCGGGCCGGTGGAGATGCCGATGCCGAGCCCGAACGGGGCCAGGCCCTCGTCGGCCCAGCGGGCGTTGACCTTGTCCTGGGCTGCGTGCATCGCCGCAGCGGCCTGCACCGCCCGGTCCGGGTGGTCGTCCTGGGGGAACGGGGCACCGAACACGGCCATCACGGCGTCGCCCACGAACTGCATGACCGTGCCGTCGACGCCGAGGATGGCGTCGTTCATGGCGGCCCGGTGCTCGTTGAGCTGGTGGGCCAGCGCGGTGGGCTCGGCCTTCTCGGCGATGCCGGAGTACCCGCGGATGTCCGACATGAGCACGGTGACCTCGACCTCGTCGCTCTCGCCGATGCGCCGGCCTTCCAGCCGGAGCTTCTCGGCGATGCCGCCGGGCAGCAGGCGGCTGAGGCTCTCGCCCTGCTCCTCGCGGTCGACGATGGCCTGGTGCAGCATGCGCAGCCGGCGCAGCGAGCTGGCCGTGCCCGTGCTGGCGCCCTGCGCGAGCTTCAGGAAGACCTGCTCGACGTCGTCGGCGACCGCCTCGGGGGTGGTCTGGAGCGTGACCGCGATGGCCTTCATGGGCTTGCCCTCGGCCACCATGCGCAGCAGTTCCTCGTCGGCCGGCGTGAGCTCGTTGTCGTCGGTCACGGGCTGGACGAGGGCGTTGACGATGGCCGGGTCCAGGGCCGAACCGCCGGTGGCCACGGCGCGGATGGCCTGGACGAGCTGGTCGCCCTCGGCCAGGCGGTCCTTCAGGAGGTAGCCGTAGCCGGCGGCGCCCTCGCTCAGCAGGGCGATGGCGTACTCGGGGTCGTCGTATTGGGAGAGGATGACCACGCCGGTGCCGGGGTGGCGCTTGCGCACCTCCTTGGCGGCCTCGATGCCCTCGCGCTGGAAGGTGGGCGGCATGCGGATGTCCGACACCACGACCTGGGGGTGGGCTGCCCCCGCGCCTTCGACGAGCTCGTCGTAGTCGGCGGCCACGCCCACCACCTCGAGGTCGGGCTGGCGCTGCACGAGCGCCTTCACGCCTTCGCGGATGATGAGGTTGTCGTCGGCGAGGAACACGGTGATGGTCCCCCCGGTGGCGTTCGGTTCCCCTGGCACTGGGAGCATTGAACGCACACCCGGGAAGGGCGGGGAAGGGCGTGACCATGTCTACCGGGGGTGGTGCCAGCCACACCTGGCCCCACTTGTCTGCACCCTTCACGGCGCCCGCCCCTCGATCGTACGGTCGGACCAGTCGAGGGAACGCCTCGACGGAAAGGGTCGTCATGCGCATCGAGAAGTCCGTGACCTCGCTCTCGTGGATCCCGTCCGAGGCCATCAAAGGGCCGATGAAGGCGCCGTTCGAAGCCGGGTTCACCCACTACGACCAGGTGCCGCCCGACGAGATCGGCGACATCCACGAGCTGCGTCGCGGGGATCGCTTCCGTTTCGTGAACCACCTGACCGCCTGGGTCGAGGTCGAGGCCGGGAGGATCGTCGACGCAGGGTTCGGCGACGAGAGCGGCGGGGTGGTCAACTCCACGACGGTGAAGGTCGGTCCGGCCCAGACCGTGTTCCAGCCCGGTGTGATGCCCGACCTCCAGAACGGGCCCGACTGGGGCGCCGCGACCGCGACCTTCACGCAGACCACCGGTGGCCGCACGGGCCTGCCCGCCCCCCGCCGGGTGAACCACCCGCCGTTCGTGCAGTGGCTGGCGCCGCTCGTGTGGACGACCCTCTCGCTCACCATCGGAGCCGACGGCACCTCGTCGTTCGAGGTGACGGGCGCCAGCAAGTTCCCCCGGCACTGGGTGTACGGCGACGACCGCCAGATCGCGGCGAAGGCCGGCATGGCCGACTTCCGGGACTGGTACCACTCGTCGTTCGGCTCGCACACCCCATGGGGTGACGAGGACTCACCCGCGCTCATCACCGCGGCCGAGACCGCCCTCGAGCGCCAGCTGTCGAAGACCATCATGCAGGGCGGGGCCAAGCCGAAGACCCGCAAGGTGAAGGAGGGCAAGACCCTCACCGAGCAGGGCGCCGAGGGCGACGAGCTCTTCCTGCTCCTCGACGGTGTGCTGTCGGTCGAGGTCGACGGCGAGTCGCTGGCCGAGGTGGGGCCCGGCGCCATTCTCGGCGAGCGGGCCATCCTCGAGGGCGGGGCCCGGACCTCGACCCTTCGGGCGCTGACCCCGGTGAAGGTGGCGGTCGCCACCCGGGCCGAGATCGACCGGGACGCCCTGGCCGAGCTGGCCGAGGGCCACCGCCGCGAAGAGGCGAGGTAGCGGCTCCTTGCGCCTGCACCTCTGCGGTGTCCGCGGCTCCACGCCGGCCCCCGGCCCGGACTTCGTCCGGTACGGGGGCCACACCTCGTGCGTGGCCGTCTCCCACGACGACGGTCCTCCGACGCTCGTGCTCGATGCGGGTACGGGGCTGCGCAACGTCACGGCGCTGCTCGACGGGCAGCCCTACCAGGGTGCGCTGGTGCTCGGCCACCTGCACTGGGACCACACCCAGGGCATCCCGTTCTTCGTGGGTGGTGACCAGGAGGGGGCACGCGTGGACGTCTACCTGCCGAAGCAGGGCGACGAGACCGAGGTGCTGGAGCGCTTCATGTCGCCGCCCCACTTCCCCATCGGGGTCGACGGCCTCAACGGCCGGTGGACGCTGCACGGCCTGGAGGAAGGTGAACGCGGCATCGAGGGGTTCTCGGTGCTGGCCCTCGACGTGCCCCACAAGGGCGGGCGCACGCTCGGGTTCCGGGTCGAGGCCGACGGCGCGTCCTTCGCCTACCTGTCCGACCACTCGCCGCTCACCTTCGGGCCTGGTCCCCACGGCCTGGGGGCGTACCACGAGAACGCCCTTCGCCTCGTCGCGGGGGTCGACCTGCTCATCCACGACGCCCAGCACACCGCCGAGGAGCTGCCCGCCCGAGCCCACTTCGGGCATTCGGCCGCGGAGTACGCCGTGGGCCTGGCCTGCGAGGCCGGCGCCAGGTCGGTGGTGCTGTTCCACCACGACCCCAACCGCACCGACGACCAGCTCGACGAGTTGGGCAGGCACTTCGCGGATGCCCCGGTCCCAGTCACGGCGGCGGCCCAGGGCGGCGTCATCGATCTGTGATCGTGCCGAGCGGTGGGTTTCCCTGGCCGGCAGCGATCTGGCTGGTGAACGAGGCGAGCTCGCCGGCCCGCATCCCCAGGGGCTTGCCCTGGCCGTGGCCGGCGCGTGCCTCGACTACCTTGCCCCACCGTGACGGCTACTCCCTTCTCGATCCGGGGCAGCGTCCTGCAGGTCTCGGTCACCGGCCCCGCCGGCACACCGGTCGAGCTTCTCGACGGGGCGGGCCAGGTGGTGCGCTCGGGGACCATCGACCACTTCGGCGACCGGCTCACCTTGGCCGACCTCGGTGTCACCGACAGCCTCGAGGGCCTTGGCGGGCTCGTGTTCCGCCACCTCGATCCTGGGGTCTACATCCTCGCGCTCGGCGACGCCGGCAGCGGCCGGGACGGGGCCCGGGAGGAGGTGACGGTCACCGTCCTCGACCCTTTCGTGCTGCCCGACGACTTCGACGACCGGGTGCGAGGTCAGCGTCTCGGCCCGGGGTACGGCTACCTCGAGGTGCGCGACGGCGCACTCCTGAGCGTCAACGTCAGCTTGCCGGACCCGGTCGTGTGGGGCGACGGCCCTCATCCGACCGTGGTGCAGTACTCGGGCTACAACGACACGCGTCCCGGGTTCCTCACCGGCGACCCGGCGCACGACGTCCACCTCAACACCGAGGCGAACCTCGCGCTCCATCTGGGATACGCCGTGGTCGGTCTGGCCCAGCGCGGCACCGGCGGGTCGGAGGGCTCGTTCCTGCTCTTCGAGCCCATCCAGGGCACGGACGGCCACGACGCCATCGAGGCAATCGCCGCACAGGACTGGGTCGCCCGGCGTGGTGACGGCACCCCCGCACTGGGGATGCTGGGACGCTCGATGCCCGGCTACACGCAACTGCTCACGGCCAGTTTCGGACCGCCGTCGCTCGCGGCGATCACTCCCGCGGCGGTGGGTGCTCGCCCCCTGGGGTCGGCAGGCCGACCCGGTGGGATCCCCAACGTGTCCATGGCCCGGGGCATCGCCGGTTGGCAGGTCGACCCGATCGAGCCGATCAACGGTGTGCCCCAGCAGCAGCCGCCGCGGTACGCCTCCGGCGGCTGGGACGACTGGGTGCCCGCGCAGGTGGCGGGAGGCGACGAGCTGTGCGCCCGCAACCAGTTGCTGCGGGGCCAGAACGTGGATGCCGTGCCGGCGTGGACCGGCCTCGAGCACGAGGACGGGGGCATCCTCGTCCATGCCGATGCCGAGGTGTGGGCGCAGTCGGTCACGGTGCCCACCCTCTTGATCGGCACCTGGCAGGACCAGTTGTCGGGCCCGTGGTTCTCGGACCTGATCGAGCGGTTCCCCGCCGACACGCAGCTCCGGGTCGTCGCCTTCAACGGGGCCCACGAGGAGACACGGCTGCCGCTGGGCATCGCCGCGTGGGCCGAGTTCCTCAGCCTGTTCGTCCGCGAACAGCCCCCCGAATGGACCGATGCCGCGCAGGCCTACCTCGACGCCGTCCTCGGTGACCAGTATCCCGACGGGATCCCGGTGTCGTTCGACCGGTACAAGGGCCTGTCGTTCGAGGCGGCGCGAGCGGCGTACCTGGCGCGGCCCCCCATCCTCGTGGCAATGGAGAACGGGGCGGCACCGGGCCACCCCGCCGGGTACCCCTACGCGCCGTTCACCGTGGGCTTCGGGCAGTGGCCGCCGCAGGAGGCGCGGCCCGAGCGCTGGTACCTGGGGGTCGACGGGTCGTTGGCGCCGGGCCCGGCGTCTCCGGCTGCACCCCCGGCTCGGTTCCACTACGGCTCATCGGACCGACCGAGGGTGGCTGGAGGTGACGGGTTCGACGCCAACGGGCCGAATCCGGTCTACGACTGGCGCCCCCCGCACCCGGATCGGTCACTGCAGTTCGTCACGCCGCCGCTCGACGCCGGTCTCCTGGTGGTGGGCCCGTCGAGCCTCGACCTCCGGGTGCGGGCCACCGTCGACGACCTCGACCTGGAGGTGACGCTCAGCGAGGTTCGGCCCGACGGTTGGGAGACCTACGTCCAGGCCGGCTGGCTGCGCACGAGTTGCCGGGCCCTCGACCCCGCCCTCACGACCGAGCTCCGGCCCCGCCTCAGCTACCGCGCCGCCGATGCTGCGCCGCTGCCGGCCGACGGGTTCACCCTGGTGCGGGTCCCGATCGGTGGGGTCGGGCACCACCTCCGGCAAGGCTCGCGGCTGGCGGTCACCGTGGCCGCGCCGGGCGGGACCCAACTCGTGTGGGACCTCGAGCCACTGCACCGGGACGGCCTCGACGCGGAGGGCGATGACGTGGTCGTCCAAGTGGCGCTGGGCGGCGACGCCGCCTCGTCGCTCGTCGTGCCCTGCATCCGCACCTGGACGCCGATCGAGGGACGAATCCCGGCGGAACTGCCGGCAGTGGGTGCGCTGCGCCTTCAGCCAAGCCGACGTTGGGGGCCCGACCAGGGCACCGGAGCCGAGGCCGATCCCGTCTGCGAACCGGGGCCTTCCCCGCCCGGCGAACCGGCCGACGGCGCGTCCGGCGCGGCGCCCGACCCGCGCGCGCGCAGTTCGTTCGCCGCTCGCGCGCTGGCCCTCGTCACGAGTCGACGTGGTCGCTGACGGTTCGGGCCCGCGGTCCCGCCCGCCGGCAGCAGGGCACGGCCCGATGGTGCCTGTTCGGTGGTCTCCCTGCCGGCCCGAAGGTGGCTAACGGCCTGCGTTCGGCTTGCGGCCGTGGTTCGCCTTCTTGCGGCGGGCGTTGGTCTTGCGCTTGTCCGTCTTCTTCGACATAAGGCATAGGACGCTACCGGCTGGTGGCCCCGGCGGGACAGTCGGCGGCGCGGGCGCGGCGCCGGCGCCTTCCCGGCGCGGCCGCGTGGTTCACTCCCCGCGGACCTGCGCCCAGGTCACCGTCACCTGTCCCGGGGCCGGGTTCGAGAACTCCTCCTGCGTCGAGGCGATCTGCACGTCGCCCGCGCCGTCCGGCCACGTGAGCCGGTACGCGTAGAGATCGAAGAGGTTGTCGATGCCGTAGAACCCGTTGTGCTCGGGGCGTGGCTCCACCAGGAAGGACGTGTCCTCGGGGTGCTCGGCGGTCGCCCCGAGGTATCGGATCAGTGCGACGCCATCCTCGCCGGCCTGGTGCGCAGCTCGGAGGGCCACGAACTGGCCCGCGGCGCAGATGGCCACGAGGATCACCGCGGCGACGAGGGCCACGATGCGCGCGCGGTGCCAGAGGAACAGCCCGATCCCGGCGAGGACCATCGCGGTGCCGACGGACGAGGCCCCGTAGATCCGGTTGCTGAGACCGTAGAGCCCTCCGGGGAAGGCCACCGCGACGACGAGCCCCAAACCCATCACGACCGTCCCGACGATCGCCAGCGCGGGGCCGTCCGCTCGGGAACGCGCGCCCCGCAGCCAGGCCACGACACACGCGACCAAACCGAGCGCGACGCACATCTCCAGCGCGCGCAAGAGCAACGTCGGGGCGGCGTCGGTTGCGACGAGCCCCGACGACACATGGCCGGCAAGGGTGTCCCACCAGTCGACCTGAGAGGCTTGGAGCGGGTGGGTCGGGTTGCGCGACATCCACCAGACCACGAGCCCGAGAACGGCCACCATGATCACCCGATGCCACGGTCTCACCGTCCGGGTCGCCGAGGCGTGGTCGAGAGGAGGGGCGAGTGGTGTGCCCACCAGGATGGAGGCGGCGAAGCAGATCGCCACGGCGAACTCGTAGGACAGGATCGAGGCCGAGAACAGCGTCACCGCACCGATCCACCGTCCACGCGACAGCAGGTTCACGCCGCAGAAGCACAGGGCCAGGGCCACGACGCCCTGGCCGGCGGCCGCCCAGACCGTCAGGGTGCTGTGGTTCGCGGTCAGTACCCACAGTGCGGTCACGAGGAACGGGACCGGCGGCCGGAAGAACCGGGCGAGGGCGAAGTAGAGCGCCAGCGCCGCCAGCACGTTGACGATCGACAACAGGACGAAGAGCAGGAGCGGGCGTTGGCCGGAGAGGTTGAAGAGGGCGGTCTGAGTGAGCCACGCCCCCGGTCGGTTCAGCAGGCGCTCGTGGGGGCTCGTCTCGAGTGCGCCGAGGAACCGACTGGCGTAGAGGTGGATGTAGTCGTCGAGCAGGAACCGAGCGCCGAGCACCGCGTAGACGGCTGAGCGCCCGACGACCAGGAGGGCGATGCCGGTCGGCGCAGCCCAGGTGCGTCGCACTGCCCACTGCTGCGACAGCCGGACCCACGGCCGGCCACGCGTGGGACGGCCCTCCGGCGCGGACGGAGGTGCGGCGCCGAGCGGCTGGTCCGCCGGTCGGCCGTGCGTCGAGGTCGGCAGGGCGCGCGGGAGCTTGTCCCCGGCGACCACCAGGGCCGAGATGGCGAGTCCCAGGGCGAGCCCCACCACGAGCCCGACGAGCGCCGATCGAGCCGGGTCGCCGCCTTCCGGGCAGCACGGGGTATCGGGCACGCCCGTCACGAAGGCCGTTCCGGTGTCGATCGCCTCGCGAGCCTGCCTCGCCCGGTCCAGCTCCTGTTGCGCGGTGAGGAGTGCTTCGTCGTCGGTCGTCGTGGCGGCGCTGCCGGCAGTGGCCACCTCGGCGCTCAGGCGGGCCACCTCCGCCTCGAGCCCGGCGATCGCCCGGTCGACCTCGCTGCGAGCGGTCTCCATGCGGACCCGTCCGTAGATCGCACCGGCCGACGACGCCGCGGCGACGGCGAGCTCGGGTGCCGGGGCTCGGGTGGTGACCCGGAGCGTGGTCTCGTCGAGCGACGTCCATCGGACCGACTGCGCGTACGTCACCTCGTCGTCGACCGCCCGTTCCACCGTCCGGCCCCGGGCGAATTCGAGCTCGCCGGCCATCGCCTCGCTCGGCGCCACCGCGGCGGCTTCATCGTCGTAGAGGGATCTCGGCGTGATCGGGTCGAGGGCGACGTCGGCGTGGGTCTCGTAGGTGTCGGGTTGGGTGCGTCCGTCGATCACGAACAGCGCCGCCACGGCGATGGCTGATACGAGGACGACCATGGCGAGTTGGCCGAGTGGTCGCCCGCGGGGGGTTTCGACCCCCAGTGGCTCTTCTGTGCGGTCAGCGATCGCCGTACGGTACAACGGGCCACACGACCAGCGACCAGGTCGCCGCGGACGGATGGTCCCCGATCGTGGGGGCCGCACCCCGGCAGGAGGCCGGTCCCTCGCCTCCCCGAACCCCGGTGGGTCGGCCCTCGCCCGTGTCCGACCGGACGGCCTTGCTCGCGGAACCGGAGCAGCCGCGAGTGCGGCCGGATCGCGAGGGGATCCTGGTCGGTGCCGACGCTGCTAGGTGCCGAAGTGTGATGCGGTCCAGGCCAGGAGGTCGTCGGCCGGCCAGGTGTTGACGATCTCGTCGGGGTCGATGCCGTGCGCCGCCGCCTTGTCGCAGCCGAAGCTCTGCCACTCGAGCTGGCCGGGCGCATGGGCGTCGGTGTCGATGCTGACCTTGCAGCCCCACTCCAGGGCCAGGTCGAGGAGGTCGTCGGGCGGGTCCTGGCGCTCGGGGCGGCAGTTGATCTCGACGGCCTTGTCGAAGCGGGCGCAGGCGGCGAAGACCATCTCGGCGTCGAAGGTGGACGGCGGACGCCCGCGGCCGACGACCTTTCGGCCGGTGCAGTGGCCGAGGATGTCGGTGTGGGGGCTGGCCATGGCCAGCACCATGCGCTGGGTCATGAGCTGGGGCTCCATGCGCAGCTTCGAGTGCACCGACGCCACCACCACGTCGAGGCGGGCGAGCAGGTCCTCGTCCTGGTCGAGGGTGCCGTCTTCGAGGATGTCCACCTCGATGCCGGTGAGGATGCGGAACGGCGCCAGCTCGGCGTTGAGGGCCTCGATCTCGTCGAGCTGGGCCAGCAGCCGGTCCCGGTTGAGCCCGTGGGCCACGGTGAGACGGGGGGAGTGGTCGGTCATCACCAGGTACTCGTGGCCGAGCGCCTGCGCGGTACGGGCCATGTCGGCGATGGGCGCCCCGCCGTCGGACCAGTGCGAGTGCAGGTGGCAGTCGCCCCGCAGCGCCTGTCGGATCTCCCGGCCGGCGCCGAGGGGGACGACCGTGGACTCCTCCAGGTTGCGCTGGTAGTCGGGCACGAGGCCCTGCGCCGCCTCGGCGATGGCGGTGCCGGTCGAGTCGCCGATGCCGTCGAGCTCGGTGAGGGTGCCGGCGGCTGCCCGCCGGCCGATCTCGTCGTCGCCGAGCTCGCGCACGATGGCGGCCGCCTTCTGGAAGGCCCGCACCTTCTGCGACGGCTGGAGGCCCCGGTCGAGCAGGTAGACGATGCGGTCCAGCGCCTCGGCCGGCGCCAGCGGTTCGGTCACTTCGCCGGGGTCCTCAGGGTCCATTGGGGTCGACACTACCGGCGGCCGGTACGGTCGCCGGATGGAGAGATTCGGGTTCGTCGGCCTTCCCAACGCGGGGAAGTCGTCGCTCTACAACGCCCTCGCCGGCGGCGGCGCCCTCGCCGCGCCCTACGCCTTCGCCACGACCGATCCCAACGTGGGCGTGGCCAAGGTCTTCGACGAGCGGCTCGACAAGCTCGCGGCGATGAGCAACTCCAAGAACGTGATCAGCGCCGCGGTGCAGTTCACCGACATCGGCGGCCTGGTCGAGGGCGCCAGCAAGGGTGAGGGCCTGGGCAACCGCTTCCTGGGCGGCATCCGCGAGGTCGACGCCATCGTCTATGTGCTGCGGGCCTTCGCCGACGCCGACGTCCCCGGCCCCACCGACCCCCTCGAGCACCTGCGGGTGGTCGAGCTCGAGCTCACCCTCGCCGACCTCGAGACCGTCGAAGCCCAGATCGAGCGCAAGCGCAAGGCCTCGAAGCTCGACAAGTCGCTCGCCGACGAGGTCCGGGCCCTCGACGCCGTCCACGCGGCGCTGGCCGAGGGCACGCCTCTCTACCGCAGCGACGTGAAGGCGGCCGACCGCGAGCTGCTGCACTCCTACTGGCTGCTCACCAACAAACCGGTGCTGGCCGTGGTCAACGTCGACGAGGAGCAGCTCGAGCACCTCGACGACGTGGTGGCGCCCGTGGTCGCCGAGCTGGGCGACGACGCCCCCGTCTTCGGCGCCTGCGTGCAGCTCGAGGCCGAGGCGGCGATGCTCGACCCCGAGGAGCGCACCGAGATGCTCGAGGCACTCGGCCTCGGCGAGGGCGCCCTGCCCCGCTTCGTCCGTGCCGCCTACAACGCCCTCGGTCTCCGCACGTTCTTCACGACGGGGGAGAAGGAGTCCCGGGCCTGGACCTTCCGGGCCGGGGCCAAGGCGCCCGAGTGCGCCGGCGTGATCCACACCGACTTCCAGCGGGGCTTCATCCGGGCCGAGGTCATCCACTGGGACGAGCTCCTCGAGGCCGGCGGCTGGCACCAGGCGCGCGACATCGGCAAGCTCCGGGTCGAGGGCAAGGAGTACGTGGTCGACGACGGCGACGTCATGGAGTTCCGCTTCAACGTCTGAGGCGGTCGGGACGGGGCCGTCGCGCTCGGCCTTACTGTCGCTCTACTGCTGCGACTTGTCGCCACGCCGGGCCTCGGTGACATGCGGCCCCTTCTCGTCGCGTCCCCGCCCACCACCGTTGACGCGTGGACCGGCGGGACCCCCACGTCACGGTCCGGGGTTGATCGCGTCACGCCTCGAGGCGGGATTCGGCTTCGGCGAGCAGCTGGCGGGCCCACTTGACGCAGTTCGCGGCTGCGCTCCGACTGAGGTCGGCGCTTTCGTAGGCGGCTTGTGTCTTGCGGTCGAGGGCTCGCTTCAAGGCGGTTGCTGATCGGGCATCGACCATGCGAAGCAGGTCAACGGCGCCGAGGTGGTTCGCGCCCGCCGAGCGTTGACCGAGCGAGTGGCAGGTGATCGCGTCCGACGCGGCGATGGCGGCGTGGATGGCGTTGGTCGCGACGACGTCGGGTGCATCGAGGAGCTCGGCCGCTTCGAGGAATTGACGGGCATCGACGAGGCGCTGGCGCGCCTGCTCGAGGTTGCAGTCCTTGCGCGCCGCCTGTGCTCGGCTCATCGCTGGCGCGCCAGCAACGATGAGGCGTCAGGGGCGAGCGAGATCCCGTCTCGGCGCACCTGTTCGACCAGCGGGTTCCCTCCTCGGAGGAGCGCCTGCCACGAGCGCGCGTCGTGCTCGACGACCTGGAGGTCGTTGCCGGTCCACGCCCGAACGTCGGATCCGAGTCCGGCGAGGCGTTCCGCGAAGGCGGGGGTGTCGAGGTCGTTCACGACGAGGAGCAGGTCGATGTCGGAGTCACCGTCGGCGTCGCCGCGGGC
>RRZT011133826.1_pt1 | contig 17139 bp, 14 predicted proteins | sample 2165551 | NCBI WGS metagenome assembly RRZT01 (sample SAMN10456910, study PRJNA506462) | wastewater metagenome | biome: wastewater; feature: sludge; material: wastewater sludge; isolation source: wastewater sludge with Escherichia coli K12::gfp cells carrying plasmid... | place: USA: Moscow, Idaho...
GCAAGTATTATGGAAAGAAATAGTGAAGGGAAAGCTACTTTCGATATTTTTGGAGAAGAAAGTATAAGGGGAGTTATTCTTGAGGAAAAAATCATCTCTGAAAAAAGAGATTTTAAAAATAATAGATTTTTAATAAATATGGAAGTTCAAATGAAAGTGGGAAAACCACAAGGACAGGAAGACCCAACTTATAAAATGAAAGTTGCAGGACTTAGGGAAATATATTATAACGGAGATAAACTTAATGTTAATGTAGAAGTAACTAAGGATTCCTATGTATATATTTTTGTAAAAGATGAAGATAACAAGGTTTATCAGTATTATCCGAACAAGTATCAAAAATATAATTTTGTAAAAGCCAATGAGATTCTAAAGTTTCCAGATTCAAGAATATTTGATATGATACTTGATTCCCCAAAAGGGAAAGATAGTCTAGTTAATATAATTGTTCTTGCAGGGAAAGAACCGATAAACTTTTTAGGATTTAAGTATAGTGATGAGTATGGACTAAGTATAGGGGAATATAGAGATTTTATAGTGCAAGTGGCTGGAGTTGATAAATCGAAATTTATAAAGTATTCAGGTGTGTATAAAATATTGTGGGGGTAAGGAATGAATAGAATAATAGTAATAATGCTAATAATTATTGGTATTATGGAAGGAGTGGGTATTGATAAAAATGAATTAAATAAGATATTCACTGAAGAAAAAATAGTTACTGAGGATTTTATAGAAGATGATATATCCGGGACTTTTGAAGAACATGGAAGTTCTATGTGTTCTATGGGAATTGATTCTAATGGAAAGTATTTTGCCACAGGAGAAATAGGTAAAATTTCAATTTGGGATATTAATTCTTTTAGTATTATTAATCAAATACAAGGTGCTACAGGGCAAGAATTTTACAGATGTATAGATTTTAGTCCAGAAATAAATATTTTAGGAACAGGTCTACTAAATGATAATACAATTAGAATATATAATTATAGAACTGGAGACTTGATTAAAACTTTAATTGGACATACTAATACCGTAACAGCTATCGATTTTAGCCCAAATGGTAAATTATTAGCGAGTAGTAGTGATGATGGAAGTATAAAATTATGGGATGTCGTGACTGGAAAAGAAATAAATACTTTTAAAGTGGATAAAACTTATATAAAATCAGTTATTTTTACTAATGATGGTAATTATTTGATATTTAGTGGGAACGACTCTCTTATAAGGATATGGGATCTTATGACAGGAGAGCTAAAAAAAATTATTAAAGGACATCAGAATTGTGTTTACTCTTTAGATTTTAGTCCAAATGGTAAATTTTTAGCATCAGGTGATGGAGATGGAGTAGTATCAATTTGGAATACGGATGATTGGAGTCAAAAAAACTCATACAAAACTTCTTTAAAGGAATCTTATTATGATAGAAATTATCAAGTAGAATCTTTAAAGTTTAGCTCTGATAGTAAATACTTAGTAAGCGGGAATCAGGAGAAAAATATTACAGTTTTTAATTTAGACAAAGGTGAAAAAAGTATTTCTTTTTATACTCAAAATCCGATATGGTCGGTTAAGTTTTCCAAGAATGCGGGTTATATAATTAGCGATAGTAGATATAAATTGGTTTTATGGGAAATTAAAAATTTCAACTACAAATCTAAAACAAATAAAAAAACAGATGTAAAGGATAATGAAGATATAATAATTGCATCGTTACCAATTAATTTTATTGGAGAAATTAATAAGAATACTAATAAAATTATTAAACCTGTAAAAGGAAATATAAACAGTAATGACTTTGAGATATTACACTTTAATGATGATAGATATAGTTTTTACACAGTAAAAAATGCTATTGTTTATTCTAATCCAGAAAAGACAAGAATTTTAAATAACATTGAGAAAAGTAAAATAATAAATACTTTATACTATTCAAAAGACTTAAATATGTTTTATTTAGATGAAGGTAATTTAAAGGGTTGGATTGAATTAAGTGACATAGGTTTATTGGAAGATGTTTATAATAAAGTCGCAATAATTAATAATAATACTAACAGTTATAAAAATGTGGATAGTGTCGTAAAATCTATGCATAGCTCAGGGGATATAATAGAATTTGAAAAAATAACAGAAGATTTAGAATATTTCTATTCTGAAAAAGATGGTTGGATTAATAAAAAAGAAGTAGCAGTTATTACTGAGTCAAACAAAAATCAAAGAGTTTTCGTTAGCACAAAAGAAACAAAATTCAATAATGATTTTACTGGATATAACTATAAGACAGTCCCAATAGGTACTGAATATATTCTAATTGGAGTTACTGATAAATATAATCTTGTAATTTCAAAACTTACAGGAGAAAAAGGTTGGATACAGAAAAAAGATATGTCTTTTACAAAACCTGATCTTAATGATCCCATAATAATGATAACAAATGCTTCCGTAGATGAAAATAATATGCTTACAATCAGTGGAAAAATTTATGATGACACTGCTATTAGATCTTTTTTATTAAATAATAATAAAATGTCCACAAAGCCATTAAGTAGTTTTGATACATTGGGGTATGTTCCAGAAGTAGGATATTCCTTTAACTCTCAATGGTTCTTAATAGAAGGAATAGAAAATAATGTAGAAATAAAAGTAATTGACAGAGACGGGAAATCTTATTCAAAGGTATTAAAATACACACCTGAACTGAAAACAGTTAACCTTAATGATTTCCAAATAGAAAATATAATAAAAAAGTTACCTAAATTAGAATACATTGCAGAAATAAAAGATTCAAACGAAGACAACGTTCTTTCAGGTTCTGAAAAAATGACGCTTACAGTTAAAGTTACTAATGGTGGAGAAGGAGAAGCAAGAAATGTAATTCTTAATATTACTAATAGCACAAGCAATAATTTGACTTATAGAAACTTGTACCCTTTGGGGACAATACAACCAAATGAAACAAAAATTGCTGTAATAGATATTATTGGAAATGATGATATTGCATATGGGAAAGCCTTGTTTGATTTACAAATAAATGAACAAAATGGATTTAATCCTTTTCCAGCAAAATTTAGTTTTAACACAGAGCCAAAACTTAATCCAAAATTAGAAATATTAGATTATGCATTAGATGATGAGAATAAAAACGGACAAATCGAACAAAATGAAAAATTTGATCTATATGTTCTTGTTCAAAATACAGGGGAAGGAGATTCTAAAAACTCGATACTTGATATTAAGCCAAAAGCTAATGGAATTATTTCTATGGCAGAAACTATTTATAAACTTGATTCTGTAAAAAGTGGCGAAAGTAAAAAAATCAAATTTACCTTTGTAACCAATTATCTTTATAAAGGGAATGGAGATTTACCTTTTGATATAAGTTTTTATGATGAAAAATCTAAAGCAGAAAAACCTATAACTCTTGCTATGAACAAAGTAGTTCCAACAATAAAAGAAGTTAATCTTGAATCTAAAAAGAAAGAAATAAAAGTTGCAAGTAAAATTTCTATAATGTCTGATATAGATGATACTTCCAAATTAATTGCCAAAAACCCTAACACTAAAAAATGGGCTGTGGTAATTGGTGTAGAAAACTATAAAAAAGCTCCTTATGTAGAATTTGCAGAAAGAGATGCTTTAGTTACAAAAGAATACTTCAATAAATTACTAGGAGTCCCAACAGAAAATACCTTCTATTTATCAAATTCTGACGCAACTAAAACTGAATTAGAAACATTATTGAAATCTACATTAAAAAATAGAGTATCCAAAGAGGATGAAGTGTATTTCTATTTTAGTGGACATGGAGTTCCAACAAATGAAGGAGAAAGCTATTTACTTCTAAATGACAGTGATCCATCAAACCCTAGAATATCTGCTTATGCAATTAAAGAACTTTATGAAGATTTGGGGAGTTTAAAAACTACTAAATCCTACGCATTTTTAGATACTTGCTTCTCAGGTGGAACAGGAAGAACAGATAAAGTTGATACCCTTCTTGAAGGAACAAGACCAGGAGTAATGAAAGTAAATGATATTTCTCTTGTTTACAGTAACCTAGTAGTTTTTACAGCAACCGATATAAATCAATTAAGTAACTCATACAAAGAGCAAAATCATGGATTATTTACTTATTACATGTTAAAAGGAATAAAGGGAGACGCAGATAATAATAAGGATGAAAACGTTTCTTTGGATGAGCTTCAAAGCTATATTAAAGATAATGTAAGCAGAGAATCGAGTAAACTAGGAGATACAAAAATTCAGCAGCCTTTATTAAAGACCACTGTTGACAGGAATAGTTATATCTATTAAGTGATTTTTACAACTAGATGAATAATAGTAAGAGTTATAAATGTTGATGTAAGGCTAACTTTTACACTTTGGTTTATTCTAGATAAGGATGTAATATTCCATAATCTTTAGTAGAGGTGAATTGATAGCGGTTTATAGTAAATGTAAAATAGCTAGTTGCAAAACTAAAAAATTATTTGTATACAAATAAAAATAAACAGTAATGGTTTTAGAGGAGTCGCGAGGACACAGTCCTTGCGGTGGGCTCGGGCTCCGTCCCGAATCCCCTCTCTTTCCCCACCGAAAGTGGGGGGATTGTATAAAAAACTACGTTCTTTATACAAGTAGAATCAAGCTGTTGCAATTTTGCAACAAGCTATTGAAATAAACATTAGGAGGGAATTATTTATGAAAAAGGTATTATTAATGTTAATCATGTCAGTAAGTTTATTTGCAAATTGGAAAGTACAAGTACAAGAAAGTACCGCTTATGTTAAAAATGAAGATTGCACTTTTAAATATCACACCGAAGGAGAAAGTTATATTCCTAATTTTATAATAGAGATACAAATGGATAAACATGCACAAGAAGTTATATTAGCTAATAAGAAAAATATTGTTTTGTATATAGCGGATAGTAAAAATCCTAATTATGGTGTTGGGATTGAAAGTTCAAGAGAAGGTAATTGGGATGATTTTTACAATTTAGTTAACTGGAGAACAACAGAAAAAGGAATAGAAGGATTCCTTTTAGAATCGTCTCCACATTTTGAAGAGGTAAATAGAATATTAAAAAATGGTAAGTCTTTTATACTAGGAGTTTATTTTGAGGATGTAATCAATGACAATCTTGAAAAATTATTTGAAACGAGCCTTAGTAGTATAGGTTATATAAAAGCAAAAGCAACTGTAGATAAAAATACAAAATAATTAGAGTTTATATATAAAGTAGGTTCTCAAATTATACTAGAAGATAAACAAAAAAATTAGGGGGAATGAATGAAAAAATTATTATTAATGTTTCTATTAAATATGATGTGTTTTGCAAATAATTTGTCAGTATTTTTTAAAGCTGTGGAAAGTAAGAATTATAAAACAGTTGAATCATTTATTAATAAGAAAGTTAATCTTGAAGAAAAAAATAATAATGATGAAACAGCTTTGTCTATAGCAGTACAAAATAATGATATCCAAATGGCGAAGTTATTAGTTGAAAATGGTGCTAATGTAAATATTGCTAAAAAAGATGAATGGAGTCGTTCTTATTTGGCTGAAGCTCTTTCAAATGAGTTTATAGATATGGCTAAATTATTGATAGAATATGGTGCAGACGCGAATGATGAATTTTGGGTACAAGGATCTGGTTATCAAGATTATCTTACTCCTCTAATATGGGCTTGTGATAAAGATGATTTAGAATTGTGCAAAATCTTAATAGAAGCAGGTGCTTCAATACATAAAGAGTATGGAGGTTATACTCCTTTGGAAAGAGCTGCAATAAGTTCTGAAAGATGTACCAAATATCTTATTGAACGAGGAGCTGATATAAATAAAGGTTTACCCATTTTAAGCACATTATGGAATGATTCTGTAGAAACAGCAGAGTTACTTATAGATGCAGGTGTTTCTCTATATGCTTCGTATAGACCTATGTTTGCAGAATCCTATGATTCTTTATTAAATTTATCTCTTGCAGAAAATGCAAGAAAAATTTCAAAGTTTCTAATAGAAAAAGAAATTAGATTAAATGAAAAAAATAGTTTAGGAGAAATACCTATAACATTAGCTACATCAATGCATAATCTGGGTGCCGTAAATTTATTGATAAAAAAAGGTGTTGATATAAATAGTACTAATTCCAAAGGATATACAGCAATAATGAAAGCTGTTGAATTAGACAATACAATAATGGTAGATTTTTTTATTAATAATGGAGCAGATATTAAATTAAGAAATAATGAAGGTAAAAATTTATTGCAATTAGCAACTTCAGCAAAAATGAGAAAATTTCTAATTTCAAAAGGAGTTAAATAATAATGAAGAGAACTGTAATTGTTTTTTTGTGTTTAATAAACTTTATATTTGCTGATTTAGCAAATGATTTTAATGTAGCTATTAGAAATAATGATTATTCAAAAGTAGAGGCATTACTAAAAAAAGGTGCAAAAGTAAATTCGACAGAGATAGATTGGGAAATGAAGCCTTTATTTTTAGCTGTTGACTCATCAGGTGTAAATTTTTTAAATGAAGATGAAATAAACTCTTATATTGATACAAAAATAAAAATTATTGAACTACTTATAAGTAAAGGAGCAAATATTAATGATTTTTCCCATGATGGAGGAAGGTACTCAGAATATATAAAGCTTTTTGATACCATAACAAATAGTAAAATATCAGTACTTTTAGCAAAAAAAGGTGTAAAATTTGATTCATTATTAGAAGCTGCTACGGCAAAAAATGAAAAAGAAAAAACTGAAGAGCTGTTAAAAAAATCTTCTAAGGAGACAAAAGAACTTGCATTAAAAATAGCAGTGAAATTTGGATATAAAGAAATTGTTAATCTATTCTTACTAGATGGTGAAATTAGTAAAAGCAATGCATTATTTTCATCAGTATATTATAATCAATATGAAGTAACAAAAATATTACTACAAGCAAAAGCAAATCCAAATATAGAAGCTTATTATAAAGAAATGGATACAAGGATTAGACCAATTGACATTGCTTTGATACATGATAATAAGGCTATTTTTGATTTATTACTACAATATGGTGCAGATATAAGTCAATGGAGTGGAACTCTAAAAAATGGTCAAGGGATAGAGACTTATGAGAATGGGGATACGTATGAAGGAGAATTTAAAGACAGTTTACCAAATGGAAAGGGGACTTACACTAGTTCAAGATATACCTATATAGGTCAGTGGAAAGATGGTTTAAGGAATGGCAAAGGAATAGAGACTTATGAAAATGGAGATAAATATGAAGGAGAGTATAATAACGATTTAAGGAACGGGAAAGGAACTTACACTAGTTCAAATGGAGATGTATATATAGGGCAATGGAAAGATGATTTACAAGTTGGTAAAGGAGTCATAAATTATGCTAATGGAAGTAAATACACTGGAGATTTTGTAGAAGATTTAAAAAGTGGTCAAGGAATTGAGACTTATGAAGACGGAGGTAAATATGAAGGGGATTTTAAAGACGATTTATGGAACGGGAAAGGAACTTACACTAGTTCAAATGGAGATGTATATATAGGGCAATGGAAAGATGGTAAATTAGTTTCAGATAATTAAATTATTAAATACTTATAAATTGAAAAAAGTTTTGTCAATATAGTATTATTTTTGTACAATGGCCTCTTCTAAGTTAGTTATATGTAGATAAAAATTATAGAAGGATTTGAATTGCTTATGAAATAAAATAAAGATAACAATATTAAAGTATTAAATTATTTTATTTATGAACGTTTATTAGTTTTATTAATGCAGGAGTTTATATAAGAGAAAGTTTTATTGGTATTCTAAATCATTATAATAGAAAGGATACTTCATTATTAATTACAACGGTAAAAATTAAACACATAAATTTGCAATATGGCTTCACGGATTAATAAGTATCAATCAGAGGAATAATAGTTTGAAATCGTACATCTTTTCACTGAAAATTTAATAGTTATTTATAAAAAGGAGTAAACTATGAATAATATAAACAAAATACTTGCAGTACTATTCTTGATAATGAGCACTACAATTTTTGCGGATTCTCCGATTACAAGCACTGAGTTTTATAATGCATACAGCACTCATGAAATTTTAAACGACTCAAAATACGAAGAGGGATTATTGACAATAAACCTTATGGATTATTTGGACGGGGCTAATCCTATTGACATCAAAATGGCTATAATAAATAAATTAGGTTGGGATACTGAAGGTCAAAATAATGCAAACATCTACCTTGATTACTTATTTAATAAATATAAATATATAAATGAAGAGGATTTTAAGAATAGAAGTAAAGGTGATAATTTATTATGTATGGCCTATTTAAAAGCAATGGATAATTATTTGGATGATGATAATGTTAACGAGGCATTAATATATGCCGAAAAGGCATTGGAAATTAATCCTACAAGTTTTACATATAATATAATCTATGCTATTATACGAGCTCAAAATGAATATGGGAAAAAAATATATGATCTAACAAATGAGCTACGATATAAAAAATTAAATATGGATATGAAGTCAGAAGCAATAGACATAATCTATGAATATATGGATTTATATAAAGACGAACCTTATTATGGCATTCATAATATTACAGGTCCTTCATATAATGAAGAAGACTATAATTAAAATGGTTAGGATAAAACACAAAAATTTATCTGCCTGTAGTAGAAGATGCAGATTTTATTGATATAAGAATAAAAAATTATGGTAAAGAGTTTTTAATATTTGTAAAAAATAGGAGGATTTATGAAAAAGTTAGTTTTATTTTGTTTTATGGTTTTATTATTTTCTACGATTTATGGAGAAAATAAAATATACAAAGGAAGTATCGCATCATCGAACAATATTATTTCTATAATTGAAAATAATAAAATATACAATGGTTCAATCGTTACCTCAAATAAGATTGCTGGAGTTATTTCAAATGGCAAATTATACGAAGGTCCGATAGAAACTTCTAATAAATTAGCATTAATAGTTAAAAATGGGAAAATTTATTCTAAGATGGAATCTTCTTCAAATATAATAGCAACGATAAATAATGGTAAAATATATAGTGGTTCAGTAGTTACTTCAAATAAGATTATAGGAATAATAAAACCAGATAAAATATATGAAGGTCCAATAGAAACTTCAAATAAAATTTTAATATCTTTTAAAGAAGAATTAACAGATACGGAGGTAGCTGCTATATTATATTTTTTAGGGTATATTTAAGGTAAAAAAGGAGTGTAATGAAAAAGTTTTTTTATATAGTATTCGTTGTTATACTTATAGTTGATAGTCTTTTTCATGTTGTAAATATTCTGTATTTTAGAAATTCTAAATCTTTAATAAACGATAGTACGATAATAAAAAGTTCTAAAGATAGCTATTTTTCACTTAAAAACATTGCATTTAAAGAAGATAATGGTACTAGAGTATATATAGAGCCTGCATCAAAGCTTGACAAAGATTCTGGTACAATTAATGAACATGGAAATATCATTAGTGGAATTGGAGGGGCTTTGAAGATTTTCGGGGATGCTTATTCTGAAGGATCTGATTATAGAGATTTAGGAATTTATTTTCACGCTAATCAAAAAGGTGATATAGGTTCGAATAAAACAGGAAATTTTTTTATAAATTCTAAAGTAAATGGAACACGCTATAAAAATGTGAATAGAACTTTAAGCCCTGATATAGTTTTTTCCTTTCAAGATGGAGAAACTATTGCTGGTAGGTTTATTCATACAGATGCGACTGGGAAAAAGAATATACCTTATGCATATTCAACCTTATATATAGGTAGTAACTTAGTTCCAAATACCAAAAACTCTTATGCTGTAAAACTTTTTGAAAGTTTAGATGAAAAAAGTAAGAACAATGTTGCTATAGAAGTTGCGCCTAATGGAACTATTGCTACTCCATCATTGATATTTACAAATAAAAATATGGATAAAGCTGTTGAGTACAGTGTTAATGAAAAGGATGAATTGAATCAAACAATATTAAATAAGAAAACCGAGACTATGTCAAGCACATATAACATTAAGCATGTTAAAGAATGGAATTCTACAATTCAAGAAGTAAATACGGGAGAAAGCTTTACCATTGATGCTAATTTGATTATTTTTAATGGATCTAAACCTTTTACTATTAAAAATATTAATGGAGATGCGGGAACAGGTTTTGAAGCAACCTTAGTGTTTAAAAATAATAAAACAACAATATCGAACCAAGGAAATATAAAAATTGTCAAAAATATAACTCCAAAGAAAAATTCAACTTTAACTTTAATTAGGGTAGATGATGTTTGGGTTGAAAAATCAAGATCAATGTTTTAATGAAGAGAACATATTTTAGATAAAAGTTGTAATAACCAGTTCTTTAAACGACCGTTTTAGGTACTTTTACCAAAGCGGTCTTTTTTGTCTAAAAAATACAAAAAATCGGTACTAAAACTATTCCTTAAATCAAAGTACTTTTTTACATATTAAAAGCATTTATAGTCATTGAAATATTAAAGGAAAAAAGATATAATATAATTGAGGTGAAAATTATGACAAATGAAATTAGAAATGAATTACAACTTATGACAAACGCATTAAGAGATAAAATTCAAATAGAAAAAGTAATTTTATTTGGGTCTCAAGCATATGGAAATCCAAAAGAAGATAGTGATATTGACCTTTGCATAATCACCGAAGAAAATAAAAGAAAAATAGAGTTAATAAGAGAAATTAGACGAATTATAAAACCTTATAAGACACATTCTATGGATATTTTGGTCTATAATTTAAAAGAATTTTCTGAGAAATCAAATAATTTTGCTGGGATAGAAAAAACTATCAATGAAAAAGGGGTACTTATCTATGGATAAAGCTTATGATACTTGGATAGAATATGCTAGTAGAGATTTAGCCTCAGCGAGACACTTGTTAACACTATATCCAATTCCTTTGGAAATAATTTGCTACCATTGTCAGCAAAGTGCTGAAAAATTTTTAAAAGCATATTTAATTTTTCAAAATATAGCTCCTAAGAGAACACATGATTTGGAAGAACTTTTTAAAGAATGTATTAAATTTGATGAAAGTTTTTTAAGCATTGAAGAAGAATGTTCAAGTTTGACAGATTTTGCAGTTAATACTAGATATCCTTATGAATTAGAATTAACACTAGAAGATACTAAAAATGCAATAAAAGATGCAGAAAAAATAAAAGAATATATTTTGAGTAAAATTAGTTAATAGACGACATTTATAAAACATTACTTAAAAAAAACCGACCAAGTGACCGAACATGTTACCGACTAAGTAAAAAAATTTATTAATTATGGTGAAAAGACCATAAATTTTCGACATATTAAAAATTAAGTGACAGGAATCTAAAAAAAATTCCTGTTTTTTATTCTATTTTTAATAGTTTTTCTTTAATAATTTTATCGCTTACTTTATATTTAGTTTAATAATACTTAAAGATAAAAATAAATAGAATAATGAATAAGTTTCATTATTCTAAGTTTTGAAAGTTATTTAAAGTTAATTAATAATAGTTCATTTAATTAAAAAAATAAGCTCAAAATTCCAATCTGAATTTTTTGGAAATTTTGAGATTTTTTATAGTCCTATAAAGTTAATTTCTATAAAATAAAAATATTTTGATTTTAGGAATAGTTTTAGTACTGTTTTTTGCATTTTTCAGAAAAAAAGACCGCCTTGGTAAAAGTACCAAAAACGGTCGTTTAAAAAACTAAAAAAGCAGGCGACTTTTGACTCGAAAATCATCAAAATTTAAGGGTCAAAAATATTATGCTAAGCTAATTCGAACTTTGGTGAAAATTTTCGGAAATTCCGAAGCAAGGCCATAAGTAAAAAGTGCAGGAAAAATATAGTCGTTTTTTATCATAATTTCAACTCCTTCTAAGACAGGGCTTAAAGCCCCGCTTGTTTTAGGATACTTTTGTAAGTAGCCTGTAGTAAGTCTTTCTTAGAAAGACTTACCTTCCCAGATTTGGTGGGATGTTCATATTGGTGATGCGAACCTTTCACATGAACAAAATAACACTATACCTTGAAATAAATCTAAATTTATATATTTTAAACAAATTCTAATAATTTTAGTATTTCTACCGCTATCTTTCTTTCTACACCTTTATATGGGTAGGAATGAATATGAATTGCAGGGTTGAAGTTCAGTTCAATTATGGCATAGCTCGAATTTTCATTACTGTAATCTTCTATCATCATATCCACACCGCAGATTTTAGCTTTTACTGATTTTGAAGCATCAACTGCTATTTTCTTAAATCGCTCAAGCATTTCATCTGTATAATCTAAACTATCCCCGCCTGTACTTATATTGGAATTTTCTCTTAAATAGACTACTTCCTCTTCTTCAGGTATATAATCAAAATTCTTATTCTGCTGCTTTAAAAATAATGCAGCATGCTCATCCAACTTTATTTTTTCAAGAGGTGTTACATAATGATACCCCCTTAATGGATTCTGGTTTTTAATTTCTACTAATTGTCTTATAGTTTTTTCCCCATCTCCAGTAACATTAGCTGGTACTCTATGTAGCACACCACAAACTTTATCACCTATTACTAAAAATCTAAATTCTTTTCCACTTATAAACTCTTCAATAAGTACTGTGTTATCATGCTTAAAAGCAATTTCACAGGCCTTAATAATATCTTCTTCGTTTGCCCCATCTTTAAATATACTTATGCCTATGCCGAAGTTTGTTGATTTGGGCTTTATTACTATAGGCTTAGTTATAAAAGTTTTAATCCTTTCTAGCACTTCACTTATGGAATTGACTTCTATTCCCTGTGGTACTCTGATATTATCAGCATTGAGAATTTGCTTAGTAACACTTTTATTTTCCATAATTAATACAGTTACATAATTATCCTTTGAAGTTTTAGTAGATTGTTTTACATACTCTACTCTATTATCTTTTTCAAGTGAAATGAAATTTTCTGTTCTATCGATAATTTTAACCTTTATTCCTCTTTTGATTGCTTCCTTCATTAAAATTTGAGTAGATAACTCTAAATCCTCATAACCTTCCAGTTTAAATCTGTTGTTATATGCATCATTTTTATATTGTTTAGCTAATTTTAAATGTGCATTTACGTAACCTTCTTCTTCAACTTTTTTAACTATTCTATAAGCATAAGTTAATTTATTGTCTTTTATCTTATTAACCATGAGGTTAATGATATCTTCTTTTCCCAACTCAAGCTCTCCATTTATTTTACTAATTACATCAAAAATTTCTAAGGCCCATTGTGTTTTAGAAACAAATTCTCCATCTCTCTTTAGCATTATTTCATTTTGTCCAGATCTGGCAATCTCATATTGATTTTCTAAAGCTTCTTCCTGCCATTTATCATAATAATTTTCCTCATTAATAAGTAAGAATAAGTTAAATATTTGAAGAAAGTATAAGTCATATAAGCTTATACCACCTTTTTCAAATGGATTAATATCAATACTTCTATACTCCAAATATTTTATTCCACCCTGTAGCAGTGAATCAAAAAAATCTTTTGCATTCCTAGGTTTTAATCTTATAGAGCTGTACAGTTCCTTGTGGCTTGAAATAAGATTATTGCTAATGAACTCTTTTAAACTGTCCACATACTCATTAACAGAATTATAGTTAGGAAATAACTTCATTTTGTTGTTATAACCGCACTTGGAATTTCTGTAGGATAACGCACCATCATTTGAATAATTACTTTTAGAAATCTCTTTCAATTGACCCTTGCATTCGCTTATAAAACTCTCATGAACAGTACCTGTTCCACCTAAAAGATATATTATAAGCCATCTATATCTAAGATAATTTCTTGTAACCTTTAAATATATTTCATCTTTAAAATCTTTATAACCTAAACTCTTATCACTATTCTCATGCAATTTATTTATAAACTCCTCTGTGAAGGAAAAGTTATAATGTATACCCGATATAAGCTGTTTTTTACCTCCATATTTTTGAAGAAGGTTATTTCTATATTGCTGTGCCTCAATAGCTTCATCATAATCACCGTATTGTGCCACCGGTATATCTTCCTCATCAGTAATTATACATGGCATGGATTGAGGCCATAAATATTCCTCTCTTATTTCCAAAGCTGTGATATCATAAAGTATATTTGTAAAATTATAAGTCTTTTCTATATCTGAGAATGGAGGTGTTATTACCTCTATCTGACTCTCCGAGAAATCTGTAGTTATATAAGGATTTTTAACCTTATCACCAAATATCTCAGGATGAGGCTTTGTAGATAAAGTGCCATCAAAATTTACTCTAAGTACTTCTCTTTCTATTCCATGATATCCTTTTAATAATTCCTGTTTAGTAAATAGACATTTAAGTTGTTCTAACATTTTTATATTCCCTCCTTATGCTAATTAGATATACCAAATAGGATACCACTCCTTTTAAAATACTGGATATAGTTATACTTATCCAAACACCATTTATGCCAAAAGGCTTAATAAATAATAATGCCATCGGTATTCTTATTGCCGTAAATACTATACTGATTATTGATGGTATATTTGGTCTTCCAATTCCAGTATATAATCCATTGGACACCATTTCTAAAGCGCTGAAAAGTTGTGAAAAAGCTATAACTATCAAATAGTCAGATGCAATTGAAACTGTATTTTTTTCTCTTATAAATAATTCAATTATTGGTACATTAAAATATAAAAATATAAAACTTGTAACTGCAGAATATACTATTCCTATTTTTAAGGCTGCTTTATATCCATCCAAAATTCTTCCATATTTTTTAGCTCCGAAATTTTGACCAGTGAAGGCTGCCACTGCTCCATTAAGTCCACCAATAACCATATAAGTTATTGATTCAATCTGCAGACCAACCTTTTGCGCTGCTATAGCATCTGTGCCAAATATGGATATTATCCTTGCAAGCATTATATTTATAACGGTAAAAAGGATTCTTTGAGATGCCATTGGAAGCCCAAGCCTAATAACTTCTTTAACTCTTTTGTAATCTACACCAAGATTAAAATCAAACTTAAATATACCATTTGATTTTATTAAAAATAAAGCAAACATAATTATATTAGCTGCTAATGTTCCGAGAGCTGCTCCTACTACACCCAATTTGAACACATAAATAAATATAGGATCAAATATTATATTTACAATTACACCTATAGCATTAATATTGAAGGCTAGCTTGTTATTTCCATAACTGTTCAATATTCTTGTATATAAAAAATTGAAGAAGTTAAATAATAGGGTTATGGAGTTAATTGCTAGGTAATAATAGGCTTCTTGTTCAACAATAGGATTTTTAAGCTGCAAAAAACCTATAAGGATTTTCCCTCCAAACACAAGTAATAAACCAAAAGTAATAGCTAATATTAAATTTATAGTAATTCCTGAGTTTATATATCTTTTTACTTCAGTGTCATTTTTTTCACCGATTGCGTGAGATACCTTTATTCCGGTTCCCATGACTACCAGCGAATTTATCGAGTAGCCAAGTCCAACATAAAAGCTAGCTGACCCTATACTTGCAACAGCATTACTTCCAAGTGCACCTACCCATGCCATATTAATTAAGTTATAAACAAATTGTAAAATCGAGCTTCCCATTATTGGCACTGCTAACCTTGTTAAAACTGATAGTACTTTCCCTTCTGTCAAATCTATTTTTTTCATTAATTACTCCTCCACCGATATTTTCACTTATATACGCCAATTTAAATCAATTATGATATCTATCATATTTCTTCATTATTTTTATAGTTGCAATATTTTCTAGCCAAGCTAAACTATATTAAATAGATTATCATTACTGGCACTTAAACAAACAATCTAATCTCAAGCACTACAACTTTTCTTATATAATCGATGGGCTATTCTATGAAAAATTAAGGCATGAAAACCTGGGTAACAAAGAACAGCTTCCATGATATTTTTCGCTGCAGGATTACGAAAAAGTATTACCCTTATATCCTCTTTAAGTTTGTTAAATAAATTACCCATCTCCTTTCAGCTTTTTATGTCTTCTCTCTTTATTGCATATAAGGCAACGCCTATTTTCTCCGCTACTGCCTTCACATTTTCACAAAGTTTTTTGAAATTGCACAATCCTGTTCCTAAAATTTTAATAAAATATAATTCATTTAATAATATAACTCTTGTAAGTAGCTATGACTCTTATTTACAACATGGACCACTATCATCATTACCACCAACTATTACAGTAGTAATTTCTTCTAATAATTTTTTCGCCGTTTCACAACCAAACTCATTTATTGAATAAAATATCCATTTACCTTCGCGGCGACATTTAATTAGTCCAGATTCACTTAGAATTTTCATATGATGCGATAATGTTGACTGGCTAATGTTTAAGTCCTCCAATATTTTACAAGCACATTTCTCCCCGCTTTGAAGCATATCAATTATCATGAGTCTATTCGGATCGCAGAGCGCTTTAAATATTTTTGCGTTATTTTCATATTTAGTTTCCATATTTGCCTCCTAACATCGATGTTTTTCGATATGTTTCATTATATTCTTCATATCGATATTTGTCAATATGAAATGATCTAGTAATTTTTTAAATATTAAAAGACCTTTGCAAGGTAAAAAGTGCTAAAACTTCTTAGAAAATATTGATTTTGTTGATATAATATAGAAAAATTATGGTAAAAGAAGAAAAAATTTATGTATAAAAACAGAGCTAATATGACTTTTGGAGATATGACTATTGCAGACAGAAATAAGAATGAGTTCTTAAAAAAAGTTAATGCACTAATAGATTAGAAGCCCATAGAAAAATTACTAAAAAACACTTAAAAAGAGGTGTTAATGCTATTGGAAATCCAGCATATTCTGAACTTTTTCTTTTTAAAATCCTACTACTTCAAACTTGGTATAATCTCAGTGACCCAAAAGTTGAAGAAGCCATTTATGACAGAGTGGATTTATGTCAATATCTTGGACACAATTTTTTTCGTTTTTTACGAATATTTTTTCTCAAATTCTATAGGACTTAAATACCCTAATTTACTATGAATTCTTTTCCTGTTATACCAAGATTCAATATATTCAAATATTA
>RRZT010776709.1_pt1 | contig 17137 bp, 17 predicted proteins | sample 2165551 | NCBI WGS metagenome assembly RRZT01 (sample SAMN10456910, study PRJNA506462) | wastewater metagenome | biome: wastewater; feature: sludge; material: wastewater sludge; isolation source: wastewater sludge with Escherichia coli K12::gfp cells carrying plasmid... | place: USA: Moscow, Idaho...
GACCATGACAATCAGTTCCATCAGGTTGTCATTGGTTGGTGCGCAGGTGGATTGGATGATGAAGATGTCACCACCCCGTACATTCTCGTTGATCTGTACGCTGATCTCACCATCGCTAAAACGACCGACAGCGGCATTGCCGAGTTTGATGAAGAGACGATCTGCAATCTTCTGGGCCAGTTCCGGTGTGGCGTTACCGGTAAACAGCTTCATGTCAGGCACGGTATAAACCTCTGGGTTGCGTCCTGTGGGGGGAGGCGGCTGTGGGGTCCAGTGAGTCCAACTGGAGGTTCAAACTTGCGTTTGATTCCCGGCACAAACCTGTTGCAAAACCGTCTGCAGCGGTGATAGGGTTACCCCTCTTCCGACAAACCCCTGCAGCCAATTCGGCATATTTGCCAAGAGCTTACGAGCCGACGCTTCATCTTCAAACTCCGCGAAGAGACAGGCGCCGGTGCCCGTCATTCTTGACGGCGCGTATTCTAACAACCAGCTCAATGCCTTGGCAACCTCGGGGTAGGCCTTTTTCACCAGCTCTTCGCAATCGTTTTTCCATGATCCAGCTCTCAGTTCAGCCCAAGTGCGTTTGGGCGTGTCACGTTTGAGCTCAGGGTCTTGAAAAATCAAGGCGGTAGAGACATGCACCTGCGGGTGAACCACCAGATACCACTTCGACGGGATCTCCACCGGCATCAACTGTTCACCCACCCCTTCAGCAAAAGCGGTGCGGCCACGGACAAATACTGGCACATCAGCGCCCAGTGTGCGTCCCATTTGTGCTAATTCGTCTTCTGATAGCCCGAGTTGCCACATCTGGTTCAGGGCTACCAGAGTCGTTGCCGCATCGGATGAACCTCCGCCCAGACCGCCACCCATCGGCAATTTTTTATCTAGATGGATGTGGGCACCGAGGGGGCGATCGCTGCAGGCTTTGAGGAGCTTCGCGGCCCGGTAGATCAGGTTCTGCTCCTGTGGAACGCCTGGAACCTCGGGAAACAGGGTGATCTGATCGCTGTCATCGACACGGATCTGCAGTTCATCCCCCTGATCGAGGATCACAAATAGGGTTTGCAGCTCATGGTAGCCATCCGGACGACGGCCATTGATATGTAAAAACAGGTTTAGTTTGGCCGGTGCCGGCCAGCAGATAGAGTTCATTGTTCGATTTGCCATTCGTGGATCACCAGCTTGATCCGGGTATCAGGCCCTTCCAATGTCAGACCGGTAGGGAGCAACCAGAGTCGGTTACGGGCGTAGTCCTGGTAGCTCAGTTGCCATTGTTGATTGTGCAAGTGGGTGATGCGGCCATCGTTGCCCAGGGTGAAGTCGGCCTGGCCGGGTAAGCCCTTGATCCAGGTCGGGAGTTGTGAGACCGGAATGTGCCAGCCGGTCAGGCGATAGACGAGCGCATCGCTATCCTGATCCCGGTGGCGGATGCCCTGATCATCGATGATCTCGACCTGACCCTGCCGCTGGTGTAATTCCAGCAAGGTGGTACCGATGAGGGTGGTCAGGATCAGATCATAGTCATCACCACGCTGTTGCCAATTCAGACGTGCAGAGCCCTTTTGTCCTGGCGTCAGGATCGCCAGTTTACCAGACAGGCGCCAATGAGTGAGTTGTTCCAGAGCTTCGCGCTGACCACGCCAGACGGCATCATTGTAGCGTTCCGGTCCGCTGAGGGTGGAGCAGCCACTCAACAACAGCACGAAAAACAGCCAGATTAGACGAAAAGAGGACATATTGACTCCAGGATTGCGAGGCGAACAGTATAGGCGCAGCCCCATTGCTTTCAAAGCCTTGCCCTTTTTGCGTAAAATAAGGACCCCTTAGCCAGAGTCCTTCCCTGCATGCCGCTTTTTGTACTCGGTCTCAACCACAAGACAGCCCCCCTTTCGTTACGAGAGCGGCTGGCCTTTGGGCCGGATAATCTGCCACAGGCGCTGGAGGGATTGCAGCATCTGGAGGGAGTGCGTGAATCGTGCATTTTGTCGACCTGTAACCGGACCGAAATCTATGTGGAAGTAGATGCGACGGCCCAGGCGACTCTGCCCCAGTGGTGGGCTCAGTTTTGCCGGGTGAATCGAAGTGAGCTGGACGCCTGTTTGTATCAGCACCAAGAAGGCGAGGCTGTTCGTCACCTGATGCGGGTTGCCTGTGGACTGGACTCCCTGGTCTTGGGAGAGCCGCAGATCCTGGGGCAACTCAAGCAGTCATTTGAACAGGCCCGGCAGAGTGGCGCCTTGAAATCCCTGTTAGGTCGCTTATTCCAGCGCAGCTTTTCTGTCGCCAAGCGGGTGCGTTCAGAGACCGAGATTGGTGCTAACGGCGTATCGGTTGCCTTTGTGGCTATTACCCTGGCCAAGCAAATCTTTGCCGATCTCAGCCAGACCCGGGTGCTACTGATTGGTGCCGGTGAAACGATCGAGTTGGCCGGGCGCCATCTACAAGCTCAACAGGTCAGCCATATGACGGTGGCCAACCGTACCCTGGCGCGCGCCCAGGCGTTGGCTAGCGAATGGCAAGCCGATGTGATCACACTGGACGAGATACCGACGGTATTACCCCAGGTGGATATGGTGGTGACCTCCACGGCCAGCCCTTTGCCACTACTGGGTAAGGGATTGATGGAGCGGGTGCTCAAACAGCGTCGTCATAAGCCGATGTTGTTGATCGATTTGGCGGTACCGCGTGATATCGAAGAGGAGGTCGGCACTCTGGCGGATGCCTATCTTTATACGGTCGATGATTTGCAGGGCATAGTGGCGGAGAACCAGTCCGCCCGGCAGCAGGCTGCGCGACAGGCGGAACTGCTGATCGGTGACGAGAAAGCCAGTTTTATGGCCTGGTATCAGGGCTTGCCATCCATAGAGCTGATCCGTACCTTCCGCCAGCAGGCACAGCAGCTCCAGCAGGATGAACTGCTACGCGCTCAGCAGTTACTGGCTCAAGGCCAGGATGCGCAGCAGGTAATGGCCGAGCTGGCTCATCGTCTGACCAATAAACTTATTCACTCGCCGACCGAGGCTCTGCGCCAGGCCGGTGAGAGCGGTGATCGGGAAACGCTGGCAATTCTTAGCCAGAGTCTCGGCCTCGACAACCCATGACTTTCGGTTTCGGGCACCCGTTGCCCTGGCCTCTTTAGCGGAAATAGTATGAAAGAATCGGTGATCAGAAAGCTTGAAGGCTTGCTGGAACGTTATGAAGAAGTGCAGGCCCTGATGGGGGAGCCGAGTGTAATCAGCGATCAGGAGCGCTTTCGCAACCTGAACAAGGAATACTCCCAGCTGGAGGATGTGGTCAGTGGTTTCCTGCGTTTCCAGCAGGTGAGTGCTGACTTACAGGCGGTTCTCGAGATGCTGGATGGGGATGATGCCGAGATGCGCGCCATGGCCCAGGAAGAGCTATCCGACGCGAAAGCGGCAGTGGAGCAAATCGAGCAGGAACTACAAATTCTGCTGCTGCCGAAAGATCCCAAGGATGACAACAACTGTTATTTGGAGATTCGCGCTGGAACCGGTGGTGATGAAGCGGCTATCTTTGCCGGTGATCTGTTCCGCCTCTATTCCCGTTTTGCCGAGCGCAAAGGGTGGCGTACCGAGATCGTCAATGCCAATGAGGGTGAGCATGGCGGTTTCAAGGAAGTCATCGTTAAAGTTGATGGCCAGGGTGTCTATGGCATCATGAAATTCGAGTCTGGTGGACATCGGGTGCAGCGAGTGCCGGAAACTGAATCCCAAGGCCGTATTCATACCTCGGCGTGCACCGTGATGGTGTTACCCGAGGTTCCCGAGTCCCAAGCGCCGGAGATCAATCCGGCTGATCTGCGGGTCGACACCTTCCGCGCTTCGGGTGCGGGTGGACAGCACATCAACAAAACGGATTCCGCGGTGCGTTTGACTCACTTGCCTTCCGGTTTGGTGGTGGAGTGTCAAGATGAGCGCTCCCAGCACAAGAACCGCGCCAAGGCGATGGCGGTTCTGACCGCCCGTTTGGTGCAGCTGGAAGAGGATAAGCGTCGTGCCGAAGAGGCGAACACCCGTCGCAGCCTGCTGAGTACGGGTGATCGTTCGGATCGGATCCGCACCTACAACTATCCCCAGGGGCGGGTCACCGATCACCGGATCAATCTGACCGTGTATCGCCTGAATGAGGTGATGGAAGGAGATCTGGATACCTTGGTGCAACCGATACTGCACGAATACCAGGCCGATCAGCTGGCCGCCTTGTCGGACAACTACTGATGCGGATCGCCGAGGCGCGTCAGGCGCTGATCGAGCGGTTTGCGGCGAGCGACTCGCCAGCAGCCGACGCCGATTGCCTGCTCTGTGCCGTGCTGGGCTGTACCCGGACCTGGTTGCGCACCTGGCCTGAGCGCACGCTCACCGACGAGCAGCACCAGGGGTTGCTGAGGCTGGCTGAGCGGCGCGCTGCTGGAGAGCCCATCGCCCATCTGCTGGGCGAACGCGAATTCTGGTCGCTGCCGCTACAGGTCTCGGCGGCCACCCTGATCCCGCGACCCGATACCGAAGTGCTGGTGGAGCAGGCGCTGGCTCGTGTTCCCATGGATGCTTGCGGTGTGCGGGTGCTGGATCTGGGCACCGGTACCGGCGCCATTGCCCTGGCCTTGAAGTCCGAGCGCCCTGGTGTGGATGTGTGGGCGGTCGACCGTATCGCGGCTGCCTGCGAGCTGGCTCGAGACAATGCCACCCGGTTAGCACTCACTATCGAGGTGCGCTGTGGTAGCTGGTTTGAACCAGTCCAGGAGGAGCGTTTCACGCTGATTGCCTCCAACCCACCTTATATCGATGAGCAAGACCCCCATCTGGAGCAGGGCGATGTCCGCTTTGAACCTCGTTCAGCACTAGTTGCCGCGGGCGCAGGGCTTGCCGATTTGCAGCATATAGTGGCGCAGGCACCGGAGCACTTGTTGCCCGGTGGCTGGCTGTTACTAGAGCACGGATGGCAGCAGGGAGCCGCGGTCCGTGAGCTGTTCCTGCGACGGGGATTTCATGCCGTGGCTACCGTGCGGGATTATGGCGATCAGGAGCGGGTGACTCTGGGACAATGGGAGGGCGTCGCTTGAAAAATCTGACTCCGGAGACTGATTTTGAACAGCTGGATCTGGCGCTGCTGGCACTGATGGTGTCCGAAGATCTGCAAGATCAGCCGATCCTGCTCGCTGGGTTGCAGGCATTGGCTGAATTGCGACAGGCGGTGTTGCCACAGGTCGTTGCGACCTCAGAGGCTGAGCGGATCGAGCAGTTACGGTTGGCATTTTTTCAGGAACAGGGATTCCATGGTGATTGGGACCACTTCTTCCAACCCGAAAACTGCTTGTTAGAGCAGGTGCTATTCAAACGGACTGGTATCCCGGTGACGCTGGGCATCCTGCTGATCCATCTGGCGCAGGCACTGGCGATCCCGGTGGCCGGGATCTGTTTTCCGGGGCATTTCATGGTGCGTTTGGGGTCGGGTAAGCAAGCGCAAATTCTGGATCCTTGCAGCGGCGAATTTCTGGATCGCAACCAGCTGGAGCTGCGTTTACGCGGTAGCTTGGGGGATCTGGCGCGGTTGCAGGGCAAGCATCTGCAAGCTGCTGATCAGCGCGAGATCATGAGCAGATTACTCAATGTGGCCAAGGGCTCGACAGTGCAGGCGGATCAGCCGTTACTGGCATTACGCTGTAGCGAGCTGTTGCTGTGTCTCGATCCGGATGACCCCTATGAGATTCGCGACCGAGGTCTGTTGTATGAACAGCTGGAGTGTGATGCTCTGGCGGCAGATGACCTCTCATTTTTTATCGAGCAATGCCCCTCCGATCCGGTGGCGGAGTTGCTCAAAGAACAGCTGGCGCGCCTCAACACCCGGGCGCCGACCTTACATTAGCCATGAGTCGGGCAGTAGTCGGACCTTAGTCGGAGCAAGATGATGCAAAAAGTCGTGAATGTGAATGGGATCGAGATCGCCAACGACAAACCCTTTGTGCTGTTTGGCGGCATGAATGTGCTGGAGTCTCGTGATCTGGCTATGGCCATGTGTGAGACCTACGTCAAGGTGACTGAAAAACTGGGTATCCCATTGATCTTCAAAGCCAGCTGGGACAAAGCCAACCGTTCTTCGGTGCACTCCTATCGTGGGCCGGGTCTTGAGGAAGGTTTGAAGATTTTCCAGGAGTTGAAGCAGACCTTTGGTGTTTCCCTGATCACCGATGTGCATGAAACCTGGCAGGCAAAACCGGTTTCCGAAGTGGTGGATGTATTGCAATTGCCGGCGTTTCTGGCGCGGCAAACCGATCTGGTCGAAGCTCTGGCGCGCACTGGCAACGCCATCAATGTCAAAAAGCCCCAGTTCCTGAGTCCGGGTCAGGTCAAGAACATTGTCGAGAAGTTTGCAGAGTGCGGCAATGAACGGGTGATCCTGTGCGAACGGGGTGTCAACTTCGGCTACGACAACCTGGTGGTGGATATGCTGGGCTTTGGGGTCATGAAGCAGGCTAGCCAAGGTTCTCCGGTGATCTTTGATGTGACTCATGCCTTGCAGTGCCGGGATCCACTGGGTGCAGCATCTGGTGGCCGCCGCGAACAGGTCGTCGAACTGGCCCGTGCTGGTATGGCCGTGGGGCTGGGGGGTTTGTTTATCGAATCGCATCCCGATCCCGATGCTGCCCGTTGTGACGGCCCGAGTGCCTTGCCGTTGGCCAAGCTGGAACCATTCCTGCAGCAGATGAAGGCGATTGACGACCTGGTCAAGGGATTTGCCGAGCTGGATACCCGTTGCTGATGCACAGATGATTGTTAATCAGCGCTGAAAAGAAGCCCCGGCATGCCGGGGCTTTTTTGTTGCTCAAGTACTAGGTTTTTCGTACTGCATATTCCGGTATTGGGATTGTTATGTGGGAGGGAACTCCCTGGACATCCGCATGGGATGAAGGGAGGGGAATTAACGCTCGTAGCGGAAGAAATATTGACGGGTCGCCGGGGTTGAATAGCGATCATCATTTTCTTTGCTGCTGAGCAGGCCGGTTACATTCTTGAAGATATTTTTCATCTGGAACTCCTTGGTTAACGTTAAATGTGAGCTCGATAAATGTGTGATCCAGCTCACGAATAATCCTATGGATCTCTGAGACTGGGATCAAGTTAATTTTTTGTTAATCTCATTGTTTTTATTATGAATTCGTTTTCATGATGTCTGAAAACGCATTCAGTGGGCTCCAATCGACGCATGAAATATTGTGATCTACATCACGCTATGGGGCGGCTACATGATTCGGAGCCGGTAAGCTTGGGCGTTACCGCGATCAACGAAGGATGAGGTGCTACTGGCAGCGTGCATCTGAGTGTCGATGAGTGGATCCGAAGCCGTATTTTGCGCTACGGGTGGTATTGGAGCCGAACCGGTAACCAACACAATGGCTGGGATTGAAATGCGGCCTTGGTGTTATTTGGCACTGGTGTGATCTTGGTGCCAGGGCTGGCTGGGTGATGGATAAACTGTGGGTCAGCGTTTGACCCTGATCGGGAAATATGGTGCGGAATTACCGGGTGTTGTCACCTCGTCGGGCGACCTTGTATCAGTTCTCTCTCATCCGCGTCATAGACTGGATGAGGCCGACTTACTATTAGCGAACATATCCGAAATAGTACTGACGGGTCGCCGGAGCCAAGCGTGGGGCATCGGACTTGCTGTGTAACCGATCGGTGACGTTCTTGATGATGTTTTTCATGGTCAAATCCTCATGTCGCAGATGGAGTAGGTGCTGTCGATTTCTTAACGCTCGTAGCGGAAGAAGTATTGGCGAGTTGCCGGAGCCAGACGTGCGGTGTCGGACTTACCATTCAGCAGTTCAGAGACGTTCTTCAGAATATTTTTCATGGTGTTGCTCCTAGAGTGAGTGTTTGAGGTTTCACTGTTTTGTGACTGCCCTCACAAATCATGCTAGTGCGGCTTATTTCGGCAAGCAAGTTAAATTTATGTGAAACCCTTTGTTTTTATTATGAATTCGTTTTCAAAGCTCTGAAAGCGCATAGCAGGCAGCCTCAATTGAGGCATGCCCGGGTGTGATCTGCATCACTAAAGCCACCTGAAATAGCGACCGAGGTGTTATTTGTTTCGTCGGCAAGGTGTTTTATTTTTGCAAACACCACTAGACGACCGGTCTAGTGGTGAGTAAGGTCTCGTCCATGGGGCAGGTAAGTTGAGCTTGTCTGTTGTGGGCCAGAGCCAACGGTCAGCTCGAGACCGGGGTCTGGACAATTCTGCATTCGATATAGAGGAAAAATTGATGAATATTCTGATGGTCTTGACCTCGCATGAGGATTTGGGAAACACCGGCTTGAAAACCGGCTTCTGGTTAGAAGAGTTTGCGGCGCCGTATTACGTCTTCAAAGACGCAGGGGTGACGGTTACTTTGGCCTCCCCGTTGGGTGGACAACCACCGCTGGATCCCAAGAGTGATGATCCTGCATTCCAGACTGAAGCGACCCATAGATTCAAACAGGATGCCCAAGGGCAAGCATTGCTGGCGAACACTCGGCGTCTGGCGGATGTGAATGCCGCCGACTATGCGGCTGTGTTTTATCCAGGTGGCCATGGCCCGCTGTGGGATCTGGCCGAAGACCCGCTGTCGATTGCCCTGATTGAACAGTTTTACGCGGCGCAAAAACCTGTGGCTGCCGTCTGTCATGCTCCAGGTGTGTTTCGTCATACCCGCCGCGCAGATGGTCAGCCACTGGTGTCCGGCAAACGCGTCACCGGTTTTACCAACACCGAAGAAGCGGCGGTCGAGCTCACCGATGTAGTGCCATTTCTGGTCGAGGATATGTTGAAGGCCAATGGTGGTGAGTATTTCAAAGGCGCGGATTGGCTGCCGTTTGTGGTGAGCGACGGACTGTTGATCACCGGGCAAAACCCGGCCTCTTCCGAGGCGGTAGCCGTCCATCTTCTGCAAGCGCTGGAAAGTCGCTAATCGCTTAGGTGGAGGGGGGCTTATCGTCGCAGCTGCCGATAAGCCAGCTTTATTCTTCGATGCGTGGCTGCATGAATAGTCTGGTGACCACCGCAGTTATCGCTCCGACCGCTCATATTTTTGAGCGCGACTGAACGCTGCCATTTTTCTCCTGTCCCCTCTGCACAACAGAGCTGTATCTTGCTGCTCTGTTGTGCATCAATTCGATATCTCACCCCGAACTGCCCGTCGTATTTTTTCAACGCTTGAAAATTGCCTGACGTCGTCTGATGCGGCTGACCCATTATGCGGGGCTGAGTGACTCCTGATTGAATAGGTTCACGTGGCGATCTGGTTTATTTTTGCGCGTTTCCCGATTTTTCTGGAGTGGGGCAAGGGGGCACCCTATAATCCCGCGCATTAGGAAAAGTTATGCGAAGAGTCCATGTCCCGTCGTCTCCCGCCGCTCAATGCGCTCAAGGCATTTGAAGCTGCAGCTCGTCATCTGAGTTTCACCCGTGCTGCCGAAGAGCTGTTTGTTACCCAAGCGGCCATCAGCCACCAGATCAAGGGGCTGGAAGATTTTCTCGGGATCAAACTGTTCCGGCGTCGCAATCGCACCCTGCTGCTGACCGAAGAAGGGCAGAGCTATTTTCTGGATATCAAAGATATTTTTGCCGCCATCGTCGATGCGACGGACAAGCTAGTTGCCCGCAGCGCCAAAGGCTCCCTGACCGTCACTCTGCAACCGAGCTTTGCTATCCAATGGTTGGTTCCGCGTCTGGTTCGCTTCAGTGAACGGCATCCGGAGATCGATGTCCGGATCAAGGCGGTGGATATGGATGAGGGATCACTCAGTGATGATGTGGACGTGGCGATTTATTACGGCCGAGGTCATTGGCCCGGTTTGCGTTGCTACAAGTTGCATACTGAATTTTTGATGCCAGTCTGCTCGCCGCTGCTGTTGGCCAGTGGCCGTCCACTACGACAGCCGGCGGATCTGGAGTGGCAAACCCTGCTCCACGATGGCTCTCGGCGGGATTGGCATAACTGGCTCAAGGAAGTCGGGGTCGAAATCCCCAACGTCAGTCAGGGGCCCATTTTCAGCCATTCCAGTATGGTGATCCAGGCGGCCGTCCATGGACAGGGCGTGGCTTTGGGTCACAGTGTGTTGTCGCAACCGGAAATTGAAGCGGGTCGTCTGGTGTGCCCATTCGAGCAGGTGCTGGAGAGTAAGAACGCCTTTTACCTGGTGTGTCAGGAGAACCAGGCTGAGCAGGGCAAGATTGCCGCATTCCGTGACTGGATGCTGGCGCTGGTCGAGCAGGAAGAGTTACAACGACGCAATCGTCTGCTGGCCCACGGCTGATCAGCCACCATTTATGACCTCAGGGTCACCATGATAAGTAGAACCAGGCGACTGGTACTGCGGAGGAAGAGATGAATAATTTATTGTTTTATTGCCGTCCCGGCTTTGAAAAAGAGATTGCGGCCGAGATCCAGGATAAAGCAGTGGCTCTGGAGTGCTTTGGTTTTTCGCGGGTCAAGGATAACTCCGGTTATGCGATCTTTGAATGTTACGAAGCGGCGGATGCCGATAAGCTGGCACGGCGCTTGCCATTCCGTGAGCTGGTTTTTGCCCGTCAAATGATGGTGATGACCCATGAACTGACCGGCATGGATCTGGCGGATCGTATTGCTCCCATCATCGCTGCCACGGCCGAATACAGTGTGTGTGGTGAAGTGCGCGTCGAGACGCCGGATACCAATGATGCCAAGGAGTTGACCACCTTCTGTCGCAAGTTCAGTGTGCCTCTCCGTCAGGCGCTGCGTGCGGCTGGAAAGTTGACCAAGGAAGAGACTCATCGTCGCCCTGTGCTACATGTGCTATTTCTGGCCAATGACCATGCAGTGATCGGTTACTCCTACACCAACAATAACTCGCCCTTCCATATGGGGATCCCGCGACTGAAGTTTCCGTCCGATGCTCCGAGTCGCTCAACTCTGAAACTCGAGGAAGCATTCCATGTCTTCGTTCCGGAAGATGAGTGGGAGGTGCGTCTGACCTCCGGCCTGAATGCGGTCGATCTGGGGGCTAGCCCTGGTGGTTGGACCTACCAGCTGGTGCGTCGCGGCATGATGGTCAGTGCGGTAGACAACGGCCCTATGGCCGAGTCGTTGATGGATAGTGGTCAGGTCAAACACATCCGTGATGATGGCTTTCGTTACCGTCCATCCAAGAAGAATACCTACTGGCTGGTGTGTGACATGGTGGAAAAACCGGCGCGCGTCACCCACCTGATCGCATCCTGGTTCCGTGATGGCTTGTGCGAAGAGGCCATGTTCAACCTGAAGTTGCCGATGAAGCGTCGCTACAGCGAGGTGGAGCACAATCTGGAAGTCTTACGCGAGTGGTTGCGTGAGCTGGAAGGGGACTTTGTGGTCCAGGCCAAACAGCTGTACCACGATCGAGAAGAGGTCACTGTGCATGTCTACGACTTACGGCAGCTGGCTCGCCGCAAATCGGGTGCCTTTCAGTAATCCGGCTTCACCGTCCGTGATGTGAATACGACAACGCCGTCCTCTGGACGGCGTTGCTGTTTTCCGGCTGTCACCATGTCAGTGGTTTGCCATCGTAGCTGAGGAATTGGCCGCTGGTTCCCGCGGGTAGTCGATCCAGCGTCTCCAGCAGGATCACGGCGCACTCATCGGCTTCAACTACGGCACCTTCGCCCCCCATTTGGGTTTTTACCCAGCCTGGATGGATGGCCAGAACGTGGACGCCATCGCCAGCCAAATCGATAGCCATACTCTTGACCTCGGCATTGAGCGCCGCCTTGCTGGAGCGATAGAGGTAACTGCCACCCTCCTGATTCAAGTCGATGGAGCCCATGATGCTGCTGATGCAGACTAGGGTGCGGCGTTCGCTGTCCTTTAGGTTATCGAAAAAGTGTTCGGCCAGGCGTAACGGCGCCATGCTGTTGATGGCAAATACCTCGGCCCAGGCGTGATAGTCCACTTGACCGAAGCCTTGTAGTTGCGGCCCCAGAACCCCGGCATTGGCGATTAACAGATCAATCACCTGATCGCCGATGGCGTGCTTGAGTTCCAGATAATCTTCGCCGCGACTGACATCCAACTGATGGATGGACAGACTGGGGTAAATTTCGGACAGCTGATGCAGCGCCCGGGCATGGTAGGGGTCTCGACAGCATGCGATGACCTGATCATCACGCCGTAGACAGGCGTGCGTAAGGGCAAGACCTATGCCCCGGTTGGCGCCGGTGATCAGTACGGTCTGGCTCATATAGCCTCCTTGGTCGAGATGGTGCGAGCCGGCCGACTAGCGGGGTGAAGCGTCAGCGGGCGGCGAGTAACGAATAGCCTTCAAGTTAAAGCCTAGTGGAATATCCAGCCGCAGGCGTACCAAAGTTTGCGCAAGTTGCGCTGCGGCGGCCTGTTCCTGCACCCGCTTGACCAAACGATGCTCTTCCCCTTGTTGTGCCAGTATCTGTTCCAGAGAACCGAACTCTTGTAGCAGAGCGGTTGCACTCTTGGCACCAATGCCGGCAACGCCCTTGATGTGACTGCCGCTCACTCCGGATAAGGCCCAATAGTCGACCAGTTGCTCCGCTTTGATACCGTACTGACTGAGTACAAATTCCTGATCCAACCAGCGGCGGTTGAAGTAATCGCGGATCTGCAGGCCGCTGGGTAAAAGTTGGCAGAATCCTTTGTCGGTGGAGATCAGCGTCACCTGTTGCTGCCGTTGGGTGAGCTGATGGCTCAGGGTAGCAATCAGATCGTCTGCCTCATCCCCGGCGGTCAACAGGGAGTCGACTCCGCACTGCCACAAGGTGGCCTGCAACTGCTCCATGCCCTGTTGTAGCTCCTCAGGCATCGGGGTTCGGCCCAGTTTGTAGTCTGGATAGATGCTATGTCGCCAACTGGGTTGCTCGCCATCGAAGACGGCAATCACATGGCTTGGGCGAACTTCATTTAGAATACCTTGTACTGTGTTCAGCAAGCGTTGCTGGGTGGCCAGCAGTAGGGCAGTTGCATCCAGGGGCTGTTTGCCCAGAGCCGCGTGCAGACGGCGGATCAGGTTCAGGGCATCAAAAATCAGCAGATGGGCCATGGCGTGATTCATCAAAGTAAACGGGCTCCCGTAGGAGCCCGACGATTAACGGACTATCTCGTAACAGGGAATATATTCGCTGCCGGGTAGTTTCATGCGTCCTTGATGGACGAAACTCTTGAGCAGCTTGTCCATCAACTTCATCAACTCCTTGTCACCATGCAGCTGGAAGGGGCCATGACGCTCGATGGCGCGGATCCCCGATTCCTTGACATTGCCGGCGACAATCCCGGAAAACGCCCGCCGCAAGTTGGCGGCGAGTTGTGCGGGTGGTTGATCCCAATGCAGATCCAGACTGGCCATGGTGTCATGGTCGGGTTCGAATGGCAGTTGAAACTCCGGTTCAATCTTCAAGGACCAGTTGAAAGAGTAGGCATCTCCGGTGGCCTTGCGGTGTTCCCGGACCTTCGGCATGGCCTGTTTCATCGCCTGAGCCACCGCCACCGGATCATCGATGATGATCTGATAGTGACGAGTGGCCGCTTCCCCCAGGGTTTGACGAATAAAACTGTCGAGAGTGTCGAAGTAGGCGGCACTTTCTTTCGGTCCGGTGAGGATCAGCGGCATTGGATGGTGCGCGTTAGCGGGGTTCATCTTGATGCCGAGAATATAGAGCAACTCCTCGGCCGTGCCGACCCCGCCGGGGAAGATGATGATGCCATGCCCCAGACGCACGAATGCTTCCAGACGCTTTTCAATATCCGGCAGTATGACCAGCTCGGTCACAATTGGATTCGGCGGCTCGGCGGCAATAATCGAGGGTTCGGTAAGACCGAGAAAACGCGGATTGGTATGGCGCTGCTTGGCGTGACCAACCGCGGCTCCTTTCATCGGCCCTTCCATGGCGCCGGGGCCACAACCGGTACAGATGTTCAGCTCCCGCAACCCCATCTGATGCCCGACTTCACGGGTATAGCGATATTCGATCGGGTTGATGGAATGGCCGCCCCAGCAGACCACCAGATTGGGCTCATCGCCGGAGCGCACGACCCGGGCATTGCGCAAAATCGAGAAAATCCAGTTGGTGATATGCACCGAGCGGGTGAGATTGAGCGTGCAATCGGCGTCCATCCGGTTGCTGACATACAGAATGTCACGCAGCACCGAGAACAGATGCTCCTGAATACCCCGGATCAGCTCGCCATCGACAAAGGCCGCTTCCGGGGCATTGAACAGCTCTAGCTTGACACCGCGCTCCCGGCGAATGACGTTGATATCAAAGGCTTTATGCTTCTCCAATATCTCTTTGGAGCTATCGGTATGACTGCCGCAGTTGAGGACTGCCAAGGAGCAGTTACGGAACAACTGATAGGTTTCACCTGCGGCTGCAAGTTTAAGCTGATCGACTTCGAGTTGGGTCAGCAGCTCGAGGCTGCCGGCCGGATTGACATAGGTAATCATGAGACCCCCTGATACCGCTTCTTGTTGTGTTTATGTTTCCAGGGCGGTGGCTTATCCACCTGTCACTGCGTTGTGTCATCTTGATCGGGCATGATGAGCGCCCTCCAGATTGGAGTCCGCTCTCGAGGGCACATCATGGTTCAGTCGGCATAAATAATCCGGTCACGACCGCCGTTTTTGGCTTCATAAAGAGCCTTATCCGCGCGCTCGAAGGCTTCAATCGGGGAATCGCCACTGCGGAACAGCGTGGTGCCGATGGAAATCGTGATTTCAACCTTGTCATCTTTGAAGCGAAACGGGATGCCCTTGACCACATTTCGTAGTTTATCCAATGGCATCTGTATGTTGGATGCATCGATACCGGGCAATAGCACCACAAATTCCTCACCACCATAACGGGCGATAAAATCGGTCTCCCGCAGAGTCCGGCTCATGGCCCGAGCGATGACCTTCAGTGCTTTATCACCCGCCAGATGCCCGAAGCGATCATTGATGGATTTAAAATGGTCGATATCGATGATGGCCAGGCATAACGGTGCCTGATAGCGTAGCCAGCGCTTGTATTCCAGATCGAAGCGTTCATCAAAGGCAGCCCGGTTAAAGACCTGGGTCAGGCTATCCAGCAGCAGTTTGTGTTTCTGCTGGGCCATCCGCTTCTTGTACTCGGAGGTCTCTTCTTTCATCTGGTTGAGCCGGTTCTCCATCATGCTCATCGTTTCCAGCAGTTGCTGTTCACGCTGCAGATGTCCCTGACGCTCCATGAGCAAACTCTGTAATTGGCTCAGATTGCTGCGAATACTGCTCTTGAGCAGCTCGAGTGTCTGTTGCTGATCCAGCTGATTGCTGATTTCATCCAGACGGGCATGAATGTCGTCCCCATTGCGCTGATGCTGCTGATGCAGGTTTCTGCCTTCATCAAGGGACTCGTGCAAGCGCAAATGCACGGCATTAAGACTGTCATTCAACCCGGAAAGAAATAGATGGGATTCACGACGTTCCTGACGCGCGCCTTCAATAATTAACTCCACCAACTGGAGGCAGAGCTCCGGGAGTTGCGCAAAATCAATGCCAGTCAGTAGCTTGCGCCGTACCTCGGCCAGTTCTTCACCGACCGGACCGGTAAAGTCGAGCTCGGTGATCAGCCGCTGTAACTCATCGCATAACCTATTGCGCAGTTGCTCATCATGCTTGGCGTTTTCTATCTCTTGCGGATCTTGAAGTGCTGCCGTTGGTTTGAGCAGTCCCGGGCGCAGCAACATGGCTCGCATTGCCTGCTGATAGAGCTCCAGCAACCGTGCTACTTGCCGTTGATGATCGGCAATCGCATAGGGCGAATCCTGATGCAGGAAGTCACGGGCTTCTTTGCGAATTTTTTCCGGGATCTCTTTGATGGCACTGAGATAACGACCACCTTCCTTGATGGTTTCTCGGGTTACGCGCAGGGACTCTTCAAGGGCGACTGCATGCTGTTGCAGCAGCTTCTCGACCACCTGGATATCATCAGAGAGCTGGTGTAATGGCGTTAATTCTTCAAAACGCTGCCGTAACTTGGCCAGTTTGTTATCCAACTCGCGGTCATGCCCACGACAAGCATGGGTCAGGCGCGTGATGAATTGTATGGCGCAGATTCGTTCGGCATCCGTTTGTTCGGCAAGCACACCCAGCTCCAGTTCTTTTTGGTCCAGCCGTTCTCTGAGTTTGCTTAGTTGCCCAGCGATGGCAGATACATCATTCATGTCCAAGTTCCATACGGTATTACGCCATGGCTGGCTGAAAAGCAAAGAGGTGAATCGACTCACCCGTTAGACAATGTGCTGCCACTCGATCAGCTGTTTGCCATGTAGCGCGTTGACTTTGACAAGTCCTTTGTCAATGGCCTCCAGAGCCCGGGCTCTGAACACACCATTGAAAAATGCCGCTTGCTGACAGTCAATAGCAGAAAGCTCAACCCATGATGTTAGTTGGCACTTTTCGGCAATTTGGTCCGCAGCGGCTAGGGCGATCAGACTCAATTCAACCACATTGTGACTTTCTATCGCGCGTGGGCAGCGGGTGAGGAACGGAAAGTGCACCAATCCCATGACGACGCGATTATCCAGTTTCAGTTCGATCAGCATCTCGGTCAGTCGGGAAATCCAGAATTCTGCGCTGGCCACCAGGCTGCTACCCGGTGTGTGCGGTTGCAGCAGTAAAAAGCGGCTTTCAGCCAATTGATACAGCTGTTCACGCTCTGTGCACATGGCGATGAGCCGATCGGTCAGCGTCTGCTGCAATTGTTCAGCCTGCTCGGTGCCCACGCGTTCGCAGAGTCGACGCAGTGCTGGCAAGCTGATATGGATAAAGTGTCGCGCATTATGCGTTAAATCATCCTCCGGTTCACCGACATCCACTTCGGGGCGCTGATCCAGCTGTTCCAGTGTTTCTTGGAGCTGGTACTGATTGGGGAGATGGCTGAATGGGGCTTGTCCTAACTGTTGTTTAAGCTGGTGCACATTGGCGCTGGATTGGCTCTGTCGCCGATTCATGCGCAGCAATACGTAACACAGGACGCCAATCAATAATGTGGTTACGGCGGTCAACCAGAGATAACGGGTGCGCTCCTGAGCTAGCTGTTGCTGCTGCTGTTTCAGATTGTTGACATTGCGCTC
>RRZT011093746.1_pt1 | contig 17134 bp, 14 predicted proteins | sample 2165551 | NCBI WGS metagenome assembly RRZT01 (sample SAMN10456910, study PRJNA506462) | wastewater metagenome | biome: wastewater; feature: sludge; material: wastewater sludge; isolation source: wastewater sludge with Escherichia coli K12::gfp cells carrying plasmid... | place: USA: Moscow, Idaho...
GCTAAGTGATACACGCTGCGTTCAACATACTCTTTAAGTAACGGATCCTCAAGTTGGCGCACTTGGCCGCGTAAAATACTCAGCCAAGCACGTCCCAGTTGATGTTCTTGCTCAGGCGAAACAATGGATGAGCTGGAGTCTCCGAGTGAAGGCAGGTCGCTGGCCAAAGCAGGCGGCGCCAATAGACAGGCCAGTACGAATAGAGCGGGACGGAAAAACGGCATGGCACTCTCTTTAGGGGTTTGACGATGGTATACGCTACAATGCGCGAAAACTCTGAGCAAGGCTAGCAATTGAAATTGCATCTGACTACTTTGACCATGGGGATGCGCAAGTGTTCTTTAAAGAAGGTGTGGCTAAATGAATAAAACAGTGTGGCAACATGATGTGGAAGTGGATGCGCAAGGCTTAGCCTGTCCGATGCCATTGTTAAAGGCTAAGCTGGCGCTCAATAGTATGCCGATTGGTGCAGTATTAAAAGTGCTGGCCACTGATGCTGGTTCGCAGCGTGATTTTCGATCCTTTGCGCGCTTGGCGGGTCACAGCCTGCTCGATGAAACAGTCGAGCAGGCTGTGTTTACTTATTGGCTACGCAAAGACTGCTGATCGTTCACATGCTAACCCTATACATTAGCTGACAAAGCTTGCGCAGCGCTCAGCACTTGCGCAGCGTGGCCAGCCACTTTAACTTTGCGCCATTCGTTACGTAAAACGCCTGCAGCGTCAATTAAAAAAGTGCTGCGTTCAATGCCCATGTGCTCTTTGCCATAGAGTTTTTTCAATTTGATTACATCAAATTGTTTGCACAGGACTTCTTCGGGGTCGCTGATCAGTTCAAAGGGCAAGTTGTGCTTAGCTTTAAAATTTTCATGGCTGCGCATGCTGTCGCGTGAGACACCAAAGACTAAAGTGTTTGCAGCTGCAAATTGCTCATGTAAGTCGCGGAAATCTTGACTTTCAGTGGTGCAGCCTGGGGTGTTGTCTTTCGGGTAAAAATACAGTACGACATTTTTTCCTGCTAAATCCGCCAGTTGCACGGTTTTTTCACTGGTAGCTTGGGCTGTGAAGTTGTCAATAGGTTGGTTCAGCATCGGTATTCCTCACGCTTAAGGTGTTTGTGGGCGCCAAGGCTCGATTAAAGCATCTAAATTTAGTGAATCCGCAAAGTCTAAAAACTGATCGCGCAGCCAGTTGATTTGCGTACTGGCTAATAAAGTCACGGTAATCGTTGCATTGAGCATGGTGGTATCGGTTTGAGGCGCTTGATAGGTATCGTACGTAATGTTTTCTAAGCCAATCTGGTGATTGACAAAGAATTGACATAATTCTGCAAGGATGTCTGGACGATATAACGCACTGACATAAACAATATAAGGTAGCGCTTGCGGACGCTCATCTTCATCTTCACTGCGTGTGTGTGTCAGTTGTAAATCATGACGTTTGGCTAAAGAGGCTAAACTGCTCTCTAGACGCGCTAAAGCATCCCAAGAACCGCCCGCTTGAACAACTAAAGCACTGTATTGGCCGTGGCGAGTTAAGCGACTGCTGATCACTGAGCAGCGGTTTTCTTGGCAGGTGCGGCAAATCACGTTAGTCAGTTCTAATGGATCGCGGCCGGTGGCGCTTATTAAGAGGTATTGATCACGTAACGGGAGAACAGACATTTGACATTCCTGCAAAGATTTTGAGCGTATTTTACGCCTCTAAGAGCGCTAGGGTAACGAAAAGAGGCGACAAGTGGAATGGCAAAGACGCGAGCAGTGCTTGTGCAAGGCGAAAGGCATCAGTAACATTACTGATCTCTTATATTTCTATTATATTTTGGCAGGAGCGGTTGCATGATTTCGGGCAGTATGGTCGCAATAGTTACGCCCATGGATGCGCACGGCGCACTTGATTGGCAGGCATTGACTAAGCTTGTTGATTTTCACTTGCAAGAAGGTACCGACGCATTAGTCGTTGTGGGTACTTCTGGTGAGTCGGCAACTTTGAATGTTGAAGAGCATGTTGAAGTGATTCGTCGTGTGGTGGATCAAGTCAAGGGCCGCATTCCTGTGATTGCCGGTACTGGCGCCAACTGCACACGTGAAGCGGTCGAATTAACCCGCAATGCAAAAAGCGTTGGTGCTGATGCCTGTTTATTGGTAACGCCATATTACAACAAGCCGACCCAAGAAGGTCTCTATCAGCACTTTAAGCACATTGCTGAAGCAGTAGCCATTCCGCAGATTCTCTATAACGTCCCAGGCCGCACGGTCTGCGATATGCTGGCGGACACTGTCGTGCGCCTGTCTGCAGTACCCAATATCATTGGTATTAAAGAAGCGACCGGTAACATTGACCGTGCTAAAGATATTATCGCCCGCGTACCCAGCGATTTTTATGTGTATTCTGGTGATGATGCGACCGCCTATGAGCTGATGCTGGCTGGCGGTAAAGGTAATATTTCAGTGACGGCCAATATTGCGCCGCGTGCGATGCATGAGCTGTGCCAGTTGGCTATGGCTGGTGATGCAGAGGGAGCAAAAGCACTCAATGACCGTTTAATGCCGCTGCATGAGAACTTATTTCTAGAAGCCAATCCAATCCCTGTGAAATGGGCATTGCAACAGATGGGCTTAATTGAGCAAGGCATTCGTTTACCGCTGACCTGGTTCAGTGAGCAATACCATGACACTTTACGCCAGGCCATGCGTCAGTCCGGCATTTTGAATTAATTTGAGGTTTTAAAACGCATGAAGCGATTTGCCGGAATATGTGTGCTAGCAGTCACTGCCAGCAGTGTTACAGGCTGTGGATGGTTGATGGGTAAAGACGGCTACTTTCGTGACCGTGGCGGTGATTATCTTGAGGCGCGTCCGACGCCAGTAATGCAGTTGCCTCCAGGTACGCAAGCCAAGCATCTTGATCCGTTGCTGCCCATTCCGCACCGTATTACCGCGGCGGCACCTACTGACGACTATAAAGTGCCGCGCCCACAGGCTTTGCCAGCCAGTGCTTTCTCAGGTGATTTTAGCGTTCAAAAAAGTGGCTCTTTAAGCTGGGTCGTGGCGCAGCGTATTCCTGCGCAAGTCTGGCCTGTAGCGCAACAGTTTTTTGAGGAGAATGGTTTTAAAATTGCTGAGGAGCGTGCGCATTTGGGTGAGTTTACTACTCAATGGCAGACTCCAAGTGAGTTCAACGCTGGGCTGGTTCGCCAGTTGTGGGGCAGTGCACCGAATGATTTACAAACGCGCTTTCGCGTGCGTATTGAGCCTGGTGTGCAGCGCAACAGTAGTGAGATCTTTATCGATCAAGCTCAGCGCAACGCCAGCAGTCAAGTTGCTGCGCCTTGGTCGGAAAACTCAACCACCAACAGCACTGCTGCCGTGTTACTCGAAGAGCTTAATGTCTACCTAGCGCAGAGCAATGAAAAAGGTGATTCTGTCTCATTGTTGGCCAGTAAAACCTACGACACGCCTAAGCGTGTGACCTTAATTGATGGCGGTAACAACACTAAGGTGTTGCGCTTGGATGCCAGCTTTGATCGTGCTTGGTCGAGTGTAGGTCGTGCCTTGAGCGCCGCAGATATTCGCGTTGATGACCTCAACCGCAGCACCGGTGTTTACTACATTGATTTGGCTGAAGGTGCGAAGAAAGAAGAGCCAGGTTTCTTTAAGCGTTTATTTAGTTCTAAAAAGAAAGCTGCTGAAACAGTCAGCAAAGAGCGCTATATCGTGCGTTTGACGGCAATTAACCAGCAAGTGTTCGTCAGCGTTGAGCGTGACTTAGAGACTTTAGCGCCTGCCGATGTCAGCTTGCGCGTTTTAGAGCAGTTGCGTAGCAATTTAGACTAGTTTCAAGCTATTCAATTCACCAGCAGGCGAAATGATGATTTCGCCTGCTGCGTTTCTAACTATAGGATTTTTGTAATGAGTCAGCAGCCTTCACTTAGCCTCAAAAAACTCTATTCAGGCAAAGTTCGTGACCTGTATGAAATTGATGATCAGCGCATGCTGATGGTCGCTAGCGATCGTTTGTCTGCATTCGATGTGATTTTGCAGCAGCCCATTCCAGATAAGGGCAAGATTCTCACAGAAATTTCTAACTTTTGGTTCAACAAGCTTGAGCACATTATTCCAAACCATTTCACCGGTGATCAGGTCAGTGATGTGGTCAGTGCGCAAGAGTTGCCGTTGGTGGAAGGTCGCGCGGTGGTGGCTAAGCGTCTTAAGCCGGTTGCTGTGGAAGCCATTGTGCGCGGCTATTTAGTCGGTTCAGGTTGGAAAGAATACCAGCGCAGCGGCACCGTTTGCGGCATCCAATTACCAGCCGGCCTACAAGAAGCGCAGCAGTTGCCAGAGCCTATTTTTACCCCGTCAACTAAAGCTGCAGTGGGCGATCATGATGAAAATATTAGTTTTGCCCAGTGTGCTGCGATTATTGGTGAAGATTTAGCCAAGCAAGTGCGTGATGCATCATTAGCGCTATACCAAGCAGCCGTTGAATACGCTGCAACGCGCGGCATTATCATTGCCGATACCAAATTTGAATTTGGTTTAGACAGTGATGGCACTTTGACTTTAATGGATGAGGCATTAACGCCAGACTCCAGTCGTTTTTGGCCAGCAGACAGCTATCAGGTCGGCACTAATCCTCCGAGCTTCGACAAGCAATTTGTACGTGATTGGTTAGAGAGCAGTGGTTGGAATAAAGAGCCTCCAGCGCCTGTCATTCCAGCAGACATCGTGCAAAAAACGGCCGATAAATATCGCGAAGCGCTGCAGCGTTTAACCCAGTAGTAGACCACCGCTTCACAGGTGTTTGATTGCTCTTTATTTGTTGAAAAAGGTTGCTTAATGTCGGCTTCATTTGTTCATTTGCGTGTGCATAGCGAGTTTTCATTGGTGGATGGCTTGGTACGCATTAAACCATTGATTAAAGCAGTGAGTGACGCTGGTATGCCGGCTGTGGCTGTCACCGATCAGAGCAATATGAGTTCGCTGGTGAAGTTTTATACGGCCGCACAAAAAGGAGGTGTGAAGCCAATTTGTGGTGCTGATATTTGGCTCGCTAGCGCTGAAGAAGATGGGCCGCTGACGCGGATGACCTTGTTGGTGATGACACCGCAAGGTTATCGCAATTTAACCGAGCTGATTTCCCTCGGTTTTACGGATGGCCAACACAATGGCTTGGCCATCTTGCAACGCGATTGGGTCAAGCAAGCCGCGACAGGTTTGATTGCACTGTCTGGAGCAAAAGAGGGTGAGATTGGCTTGGCTCTGCTAGCGGGTGATAAGGCTAAAGCGACAGAGCTATTGGCTGAGTGGCAAGCTGTATTTGGCGATCGCTTTTATTTAGAGTTGCAGCGTACGCAGCGCCCGAATGATGAAGAGCATGTGCATGCGGCGGTTGCTTTGGCCGCCGAGACAGGTGTGGCTGTGGTGGCCACCAATGATGTACGTTTTTTACAGCAAGATGATTTTGCTGCACATGAAACCCGTGTCTGTATTGGTGAAGGTCGTACGCTGGATGATCCACGCCGTCCGCGTCTGTATTCGGAGCAGCAGTATTTAAAAACCCCTGCCGAAATGGCCGAGTTGTTTGCTGATATTCCAGAAGCGTTACGCAATAGCGTTGAGATCGCCAAACGCTGCAATATCGAAGTGCAACTGGGAAAGCACTTCTTACCCGACTTTCCTGTGCCAGAAGGCATGACCATTGATGAGTATTTGCGCCATGTGTCATTTGCAGGGCTGGAAGAACGCCTGTCAGTGACCTTGCCCAAAGACACGCCTGATTATGCTGCCAAGCGTAAAGTGTATGATGATCGCTTGAACTTTGAGCTGGATATTATTATTCAGATGGGCTTTCCTGGTTATTTTTTGATCGTCATGGACTTTATCCGTTGGGCGAAAAATAACGGTGTGCCGGTCGGGCCTGGCCGTGGATCGGGGGCCGGCAGTCTGGTGGCTTATGTGCTGCACATTACCAACCTTGATCCGCTGCTGTATGACTTGCTGTTTGAACGCTTTCTTAACCCAGAGCGGGTTTCCATGCCTGACTTTGACGTCGACTTCTGCATGGATGGCCGTGATCGGGTGATTGAATATGTGGCCAACGCCTACGGACGTACCGCGGTTAGCCAGATTATTACTTTTGGTACCATGGCGGCTAAGGCGGTGGTGCGCGATGTCGCGCGCGTGCAAGGCAAAGCCTACGGTTTAGCGGATCGCCTGTCGAAGATGATTCCGTTTGAAGTGGGCATGACGCTTAGTAAAGCATTTGAGGCAGAAGAGGCGTTACGCGATTTTCTTGCGGCCGATGAAGAAGCGGCAGAAATTTGGGCAATGGCACTCAAACTGGAGGGTATCACTCGCGGCACAGGTAAACACGCCGGTGGCGTAGTGATCGCCCCCACTAAACTGACTGACTTTTCCCCTATTTCCTGCGATGAAGAGGGGGCGGGACTGGTCACCCAGTTTGATAAAGATGACGTGGAAGCCGCCGGGCTGGTGAAGTTTGACTTCTTGGGTCTGCGTACTCTGACCATTATTAAATGGGCGCTAGAAAACATTAACCGTGACCGTGCCAAGGTGGGTGAGCCGCCGCTGGATATCGACTTTATTCCGCTGGATGACAAGCCAACCTATCAAATGCTGCAGCGTGCAGAAACCACCGCTGTATTCCAGCTTGAATCACGTGGCATGAAGGAGCTGATTAAAAAGCTCAAACCCGACTGCTTGGAAGACCTTATTGCTCTGGTGGCCTTGTTCCGTCCAGGTCCATTGCAATCGGGAATGGTGGATGATTTTATCAACCGTAAGCATGGCCGTGCTGAGTTGGCTTACCCGCACTCTGATTATCAATATGAAGGCTTGAAACCTGTTTTGGCACCCACTTATGGGATTATTTTGTACCAAGAACAGGTCATGCAAATTGCTCAGGTGATGGCAGGTTACACCTTAGGTCAAGCCGATATGCTGCGCCGTGCCATGGGTAAAAAACAGCCTGAGGAGATGGCCAAACAACGTGACGGTTTTGTTGATGGCTGTACCGCCAATGGTATTGATCCGCATCTGGCCGCTAATATTTTTGACTTGGTAGAGAAGTTTGCAGGCTATGGTTTTAACAAGTCGCATTCGGCTGCTTATGGTCTAGTGTCGTATCAGACCGCTTGGTTAAAACAGCATTATCCACCGCAATTTATGGCAGCAGTGTTATCCGCTGATATGGATAACACCGATAAAGTGGTCATTCTGGTCGAAGAATGTCGCAATATGAAGTTGCGTATTATGGCGCCAGATGTGAATCAGTCTGAATACAAGTTCACTGTTAACGCTGAAGGCCATGTGGTTTACGGTCTGGGTGCGATTAAAGGGGTGGGCGAAGGTCCTGTTGAGGCCATTGTTGCTGCGCGGGGTGAACGGCCATTCACCGATTTATTCGACTTCTGTGCACGCATGGATTTAAAACGTATTAATAAGCGCACACTGGATGCTTTACTGCGCAGTGGTGCATTGGATCGCCTGGGGCCGTACTTTTCTGAGCAATTCGATGAGTATCAAGCGGGTATTGATCGCAATCGTGCTGTGTTGCTGGCCGCCATGGATGAAGCTATTCAGACGGCTGATCAAGCCGCACGTAACCGCGAAAGTGGTCACATGGATTTGTTTGGCGAGATGTTTGCTGAGGAAGACGTGGATCTGTATGCGCAGTATCGCAACGCGCGCGAGCTGAGTTTAAAAGAGCGTTTGAAAGGCGAGAAAGAAACCTTAGGTTTGTACTTGACCGGCCACCCAATCGATGAATATGAGGGCGAGGTCAGGCGGTTTGCACGCCAGCGTATTATTGATTTACGTCCGGCTCGAGACCCCCAAACAGTGGCTGGTTTAATTGTAAACCTGCGGGTGATGCGCAATAAAAAAGGTGACAAGATGGGTTTCATTACCCTAGATGACCGCTCCGCACGTATTGAAGCATCGCTGTTTGCTGAGGCTTTTAATCAGGCACAAGCCTTGCTGCAAACCGATGCCTTAGTGATCGTTGAAGGTGAAGTCAGTCATGATGATTTTTCCGGCGGTCTGCGTTTGCGTGCTAAACGTGTGATGGGGTTAGAAGAAGCGCGCACCAGTTTGGCGCAAAGTTTACGCCTGAATGTGTCTGTGACAGACTTAAGTCGTGACAGTCTTACGCGCTTAAAAGCATTACTATTGCAATATAAAGGTGCGTGTCCACTGACAGTACAATACACCGGAGCTAGCGCCACAGCTTTGTTGGAGTTTTCTGAGCAGTGGAGAATTGAACCTACAGATGACTTGATTCAGGCGTTACGTGACCTGTTTGGTAAAGATAACGTCTTTTTACATTATCGTTAATACATCAACATCTGTGATGGTTAGCCAAAAGGCTCGGCCCATACAGAATTTGGTGATTTACGTTGTTACTTTCGCGTAAATCTTAAACATTGCAACACGGCCTTACCGCCGTAACAAAAATGGATGCCCCTGATGAACCCTAGTTTTTTGGATTTTGAACAGCCCATTGCCGATCTTCAGGCGAAAATTGAAGAGTTACGCTTGGTAGGCAATAACAACGACTTAAACATTGGTGAAGAAATTGCGCGTCTACAAGAAAAAAGTAATGCGCAGACTAGAAGCATTTTTGCCAATTTGACCAGCTGGCAAATAGCCCGCATGGCGCGTCACCCACAGCGTCCTTACACATTAGATTATATTGAGCACTTGTTTACTGAATTTGAGGAGCTGCATGGTGATCGACACTTCGCTGATGATGCAGCGTTGGTCGGCGGTATTGCTCGCTTTAATGATAAGCCCGTGATGGTGATCGGTCATCAAAAAGGCCGTGAAGTACGCGAAAAAGTACGACGCAACTTTGGTATGCCGCGCCCTGAAGGCTATCGTAAAGCCTGTCGATTAATGGAAATGGCAGAGCGTTTTAAAATGCCAATTCTGACCTTTATTGATACGCCAGGTGCTTATCCAGGCATTGACGCTGAAGAGCGCGGTCAGAGTGAGGCTATTGCTTGGAACTTGCGGGTGATGTCGCGTTTGAAAACACCAATTATCTCAACGGTCATTGGTGAGGGCGGTTCCGGTGGCGCATTAGCCATTGGTGTGTGCGACCGTTTGAATATGCTGCAATATGCAACCTATGCGGTGATTTCCCCAGAAGGTTGTGCATCGATCCTCTGGAAAACTGCAGATAAGGCAGCCGATGCAGCTGAGGCTATGGGTATTACTGCTGAGCGTTTACAAGGTTTGAAAATCGTTGATCACGTGATTGCTGAGCCACTCGGCGGTGCGCATCGTGATCTTAAAGCAACCGTTGAGTCGATTCGTGAAACCTTGGCGGCACAATTGGATGAGCTGTTGACCTTAGATACTGACCAATTACTAGCCCGTCGTTATGAGAAGCTGATGGGCTTTGGTATCGCTTAATTGTCAGCGCTTGCGGTTCTGGCGCGCCCTAAGGCTATACTTGGGGGCGCCTTGCAGCCCTATTCTTGTGGCTGTTTCTTATGTTAGATATTGAAAAACACATTCTTGATAAGTTGTTGCCTTGGTGCGACAGATCCTCGTTTTGTATCGCTTTTTCTGGCGGTATGGACTCGACAGTACTGTTGCATGCGGTGGCGCATCTGGCCAAGCAGTATCGCTTCCCTCAGTTGCGGGCGATCTATATTGAGCATGGCTTACAAGAGGTGGCGCAGACTTGGCCGGCCCATTGTCAACGGATATGCGCTGAGCTACAGGTGCCGTTAACTGTGATTACAGTCGATGTCGCGCCGACTGCCAGTGTTGAGCGGGCGGCGCGTGAGGCACGTTATGCCGCCTTCGCTGAGCATTTGCACAGTGACGAGGTGTTGTTGATGGCGCAGCATTTGGATGATCAAGCAGAAACTGTTTTATTTCGACTGCTGCGAGGGGCGGGCGTCTCAGGTTTGCGGGGTATTCCAGAGCAGCGAGCTTTGAATCTCGGCTACTTGCTGCGACCGCTGTTAGGTCTTAGTCGTCAGCAATTGCAAAACTATGCACAGCAGCAGGGGTTGCAATGGATTGAAGACCCCTCGAATGCCAGCGATGGCTTTGCCCGTAATTATTTACGTCAGCACATTATTCCAGGCCTACAAACCCGCTGGCCCGCTTTGCGTAGTACCTTGCAACGTAGCGCGCAGCATATGCAAGAAGCCCAGCAGCTGTTAGATGAGCTGGCAGAATTGGATCTAAAGCATGCTCAACCGCAAGCCTCTTTAGCTTGGCTGCAGTTGCCGAGCCTTGATTTAAATGCTGTACGAGAATTGTCCTTGGCACGCCAAAAAAATCTCTTACGTTACTGGCTGGCCGCTTTTACTTTGCCGCCTGACAGTGCCCATTGGCAAAGTTGGCAGACATTGCGCGATGCCAAAAGCGCGGCCAGCCCTCTCTGGCGATTGCAGCAAGGCGCACTGCTGCGCAGTCATAATACTGTCTATTGGTTGCCGCAAGACTATTTAGATGAGCCGCCGGCGCTGCGCTTAACCATTGCGTGCGCTGGACGTTATCAGTTAGCTCGCAATGGCTTCTTAATCGTTAGCGGTGAGTTGCATGCACCAGTGCAGATCCGTTATCGCCAGGGGGCTGAACGTTTGCTGATTGCTGGGCGCGGCCATCGTGATGTAAAACGGCTTTTGCAAGAAGAGGGGATACCTGCCTTTTTGCGCGGGCGTCTGCCGCTGGTTTTTCAGCAGGATGAGCTGGTGGCGATTGCTAATCTGACACATTTAAATCGCCCCTCGCTCAGCAAGGTTACAATTGCTTGGCAGCTTGTTGACGAGCATCAGTTCGCCTCGAAATAGATGTGAATGTGCGCCAGTGGGCAGTTATTGTTTGCTTGATGTACAGTCTTAGGTAATTAAACGTAGAAAAGATGTTTTTTAGTGGTTTCTTGGTTTGAGTCATAAACAGCTTTCGCGTAGACTATTCTCCCGTCTATTAGTTGATTAGTGCAGGTGCTTAATTGCTCCTGTAGCGCTTGGTTTTTAATTGCAAATTATCAAGCACAGCTTTCAATGCTTATCTTCGGCGGTTTGCCGCCTAAACGCAGAATCCAGGGTTATTTATGACGCGCTACATCTTCGTCACAGGCGGTGTTGTTTCTTCATTGGGGAAAGGTATTGCCTCAGCTTCATTGGCCGCTATTCTTGAGGCGCGTGGCTTAAAAGTCACCCTGCTAAAACTCGATCCGTACATCAACGTTGATCCGGGTACCATGAGTCCGTTCCAGCACGGTGAAGTCTTCGTGACCCACGACGGTGCCGAAACTGACCTTGATTTAGGCCACTACGAGCGCTTTGTGCGCACCACTATGACGCAAAATAACAATTTCACCACCGGTCGTGTGTATGAAGAAGTGTTGCGTCGTGAGCGCCGCGGTGACTACTTGGGTGCAACAATCCAAGTCATTCCGCATATTACTGATGAAATCAAACGCCGTATTATTAAAGGCGCGGGCGATGCTGACATTGCCATGGTTGAGATCGGTGGTACCGTCGGTGATATCGAGTCCCAGCCGTTCCTTGAAGCCATTCGTCAGTTACGTGTGGAAGTAGGGGCCAAGCGCGCCATGCTGATGCACTTAACCTTAGTGCCGTACATCGCCACGGCTGGTGAGACAAAAACCAAGCCGACACAGCACTCGGTCAAAGAATTACGCTCGATTGGTTTGCAGCCTGATGTGTTGGTGTGCCGTTCTGATCGTTCGATTGATATTTCTTCACGCCGCAAAATTGCCCTCTTTACTAATGTTGAAGAGCGTGCGGTGGTGAGCTTGCCCGATGTTGATACCATTTACAAAATTCCAGGTATCTTGCATAGCCAGGGCTTGGATGATTTCGTTGTTGAGCGCTTCGGTTTAGAGTGCGATGGCGCTGACTTGGCTGAATGGGATCGAGTGATTGATGCCAAACTCAATCCTAAGCAAGAAGTAACGGTTGCCATGGTTGGTAAGTACATGGAATTACTTGATGCCTATAAGTCGCTGATTGAAGCAATGAATCATGCGGGTATTGAGACGCATACTCGTGTGAAAATGTTGTATATCGACTCTGAGGACCTTGAAAATCAAGGCACTGAGGTGCTTGAAGGTGTTGATGCAATTTTAGTACCGGGCGGTTTTGGTCTGCGTGGAGTGGAAGGCAAAATCAAAGCGGTGCAGTATGCTCGTGAAAATAACATTCCTTATCTAGGTATTTGCCTTGGTATGCAGGTTGCAGTCATTGAATTTGCACGTAATGTGTTGGGTTGGACAGAAGCCAATTCGACAGAGTTTGATAAGCATACTGCGCATCCTGTCGTGGGGCTTATTTCTGAGTGGCAAGATGCCGATGGTCGCGTTGAGCAGCGTACTGAAGACGCTGATATTGGTGGTACCATGCGTCTTGGTGCGCAAGAGTGCCAATTAATCCCAGGTACTTTGGTGCATGCCAGTTACGGTAAAGACGCTATTGTTGAGCGTCACCGTCATCGCTATGAAGTCAATAACCAATTGTTGCCCCGCTTGGTTGAAGCCGGTTTAATAGTATCGGGTCGCTCTGAAGACGGCGCACTCGTCGAAGTGGTCGAAGTTGCAGATCACCCTTGGTTTGTCGCATGCCAATTCCACCCGGAGTTCACTTCAACCCCGCGTGATGGTCACCCATTGTTTAAAGGTTTTGTTGAAGCAGCACTCGCCTATAAAGCAGGTAAAGCATGAGCCAGAAAATCATTCGTGTCGCCGATATTGAGATTGCCAATGACAAGCCCTTTGTCTTGTTTGGCGGCATTAATGTAATTGAATCCCGTGATTTAGCCATGCGCGCCTGTGAAGAATATGTGCGCGTAACGGAAAAACTAGGGATTGCTTATGTGTTTAAAGCCAGTTTTGATAAGGCTAATCGCTCGTCGATCAATTCTTTCCGTGGCCCAGGTCTTGATGAAGGTCTGAAGGTGTTTGAAGAAATCAAACGCACCTTTAATGTGCCGGTGATTACCGATGTGCATGAGCCGTATCAGGCGCAACCGGTGGCTGAAGTCTGTGACATTATTCAGTTGCCAGCATTTTTATCACGGCAAACTGATTTGGTTGTAGCCATGGCGAAAACCAATGCGGTGATTAATATCAAAAAAGCGCAGTTTTTAGCGCCGCATGAGATGAAGCATATCCTCACTAAATGCGAAGAAGCAGGCAATGATCAATTGATCCTCTGTGAGCGCGGCTCGGCCTTTGGCTACAATAACCTTGTAGTGGATATGCTGGGCTTTGGCATTATGAAAGCGTTTGAATATCCAGTGTTTTTTGATGTCACGCATTCACTGCAAACGCCAGGTGGGCGCGCTGATTCAGCCGGCGGTCGTCGGGCGCAGGTCACTGAATTGGCGAAAGCGGGGATGAGTCAAGGCTTGGCGGGACTGTTTTTAGAGGCGCACCCTGACCCAGATAATGCTAAGTGCGATGGCCCTTGTGCGTTGCGTTTAGACAAGTTGGAACCGTTTTTAACCCAGCTTAAGCAGTTAGATGATTTGATTAAAAGTTTCCCCACCATTGAAACAGCTTAAGACGATTACTTCGTTTTAGGTTTGACCCAATACAGTATGGAGCGTGCAGAACAATGGCAAAAATTATCGACATCAAAGGTCGTGAAGTCTTAGATTCCCGTGGTAACCCTACCGTAGAAGCCGATGTTATTTTAGAAAATGGCATCATTGCTAGTGCGTGTGCTCCATCTGGAGCATCAACAGGTTCGCGCGAAGCGTTGGAATTGCGCGATGGCGATAAAAGCCGTTATTTAGGCAAAGGTGTTCTCAAGGCTGTAGCCAACATCAATGGCCCTATTCGTGACCTGTTGCTAGGTAAAGATGCCACTGATCAGCAAGCACTTGACCGCGCCATGATTGCCCTCGATGGTACTGAAAACAAAGCCTCGTTGGGTGCCAATGCTATTTTGGCGGTGTCGTTGGCTGCTGCGAAAGCAGCGGCTCAAGCCAAAGGCATGCCTTTATACGCGCACATTGCCGAACTCAATGGCACCCCCGGCGTGTACTCTATGCCGGTACCGATGATGAATATCATTAACGGTGGTGAGCATGCGGATAACAATGTGGATATCCAGGAGTTTATGATTCAGCCAGTGGGTGCGAAAACCTTCTCTGATGCATTGCGTATGGGTACGGAAACTTTCCACCACCTCAAAGCCGTTTTACAGAATCGTGGCTTAAGCACTTCGGTTGGTGATGAAGGCGGTTTTGCGCCGAATCTTGCCTCCAATGAAGCGGCGCTTGCGGCCATTGCTGAAGCTGTGGCTAATGCCGGTTACACGCTGGGTGAGGATGTGACTTTAGCGCTTGATTGTGCGGCCAGTGAGTTCTACAAAGAGGGTCAGTACGATTTAGCAGGCGAAGGTAAAAAGTTTGATGCACAAGGTTTTGCTGATTACCTTGCAGGTCTAACGAAGCGTTTCCCAATTATCTCCATTGAGGATGGTATGGATGAGTCGGATTGGGCAGGTTGGAAAATTCTGACTGACAAAATTGGTGAGAAAGTACAGTTGGTCGGCGATGATTTATTTGTCACCAACACCAAGATTTTGCAGCAAGGTATTGATACCCAAACGGCTAACTCTATCTTGATTAAATTCAACCAGATCGGTAGCTTGACCGAAACCCTAGAAGCCATTCAAATGGCGAAAGCGGCTGGCTTTACTGCGATTATTTCACACCGCAGTGGTGAAACAGAAGATTCAACCATTGCTGACTTAGCCGTAGGTACGGCAGCTGGACAAATTAAAACCGGCTCACTGTGCCGTTCAGATCGCGTAGCTAAGTACAACCAGCTGCTGCGTATTGAAGAGCAGCTCGGTGCACAAGCGCCTTATCGCGGACGTGCAGAGTTTCGCGGCTAATGTGCAACCTCTGTGAGTGATGCATGTCACAGTAGCTGTGATGTTCAAAGGGCAGCCATTTCAGCTGCCCTTTTCTATGGAAGACCACTATGAAGAAAGAACCCTATTGGTTGTTGATTGTACTGCTCGTGACGCTTCTCGGGTTGCAGTACCGTCTTTGGCTGGGGGATGGTGGTGTCGCGCAAAGTGTGCAACTCAAACAGCAGATTACCGAGCAAAAAGCTGAGAATGAGCGCTTGTTTGAGCGCAATCGAGTCATGGATGCCGAAGTGATGGAGCTAAAAAAGGGGCTTGAAACCGTTGAAGAGCGTGCTCGCTATGAACTGGGGATGGTCAAGGAAGGGGAAACCCTTTTCTTGCTGGCAGAATGACAACTCCAACGTTTTGGCTAGTGATTCCGGCGGCTGGTATTGGTAGTCGCATGCAGGCGCAATGCCCAAAGCAATATTTGACTGTTGCGGGTAAAACGATTCTTGAACTGACATTGAACTGTTTTTTAGAGCATCCAGGCCTGCGTGGAATTACCGTGGCGTTGGCTGAGCATGATCGTTGGTGGTCGAAGTTACAAGTGGCCGAGCATCGCTTGGTGCAAACTGTTGTCGGAGGTGCTGAGCGGGCTGACTCAGTGCTCAATGCTTTACTCGCATTGCACGAAAGGGGTGCGCAAGCTCACGATTGGGTGTTGGTCCACGATGCGGCGCGTCCATTACTTGAGCGCGATGATTTAGATCGTCTATTAAAGCATTTGGCCGATGATCCACTGGGTGGTTTGTTAGCTGTGCCTGCGCGCGACACGCTGAAACAGATTGATGCCAGTGGACGAGTGATGAAAACCATTGATCGCCGTGTGATCTGGCAAGCCTTAACCCCACAAATGTTTAAGCTTGCTCAGTTACAACGAGCGCTGGCCGATGCCCTGCAAGCGGGTGTGGCGGTGACGGATGAATCCTCAGCGATGGAGTGGGCAGGATTTTCTCCTCAAGTTGTTGAAGGGCGCTGCAGTAATATTAAAATCACTCGCCCAGAAGACTTGTTGTTCTTACAGTCGCAATTATCGCTTAGGTCTTCGTCTCTATAGTCAGACTGCAGCAGTGTGAAGGCATTCGCTTTATATGTTTTCAGTCGGCTGCTGGCTTGAATGGCTGCCAACAGTGTCACAGCGCTTGAGTCAGGTTTTGCTATAGTAAAACTTGAGTCCGTAGCGCATGGTCCATGCGCTGTGCCTGCATTTAATTTGAGAGAAGTCATGCGCTTACAAAATAAACCACAGATGGTTGAGGCCGTGATGTTTTTCACGGATCAGAAAATCTCTAAACAGATGCTGTATCCAGAGTTTGAAGCGGTGCTGGATGGCATGGTCAATATGCCTGAGTTTACTGATCAGCAAATGCAAGCGGTGTATGTACTAATAAACCCTAGATTATTAGTGCGCTCACTGGTGTTCTTCTATATTGATTTTGATGAAAAAGGCGCCGCTGATCCGAGTTGGAATATACCTTTGCGACATTTAGCCGAGCGTGCAGGGCGTGGGCCTGATCTTGGTGCTGGTCCCATCCGTCTAGCGTGTCGCAGTCAATCATCGGTGCCTTGGCATCAAATGCATCTTTGGGATCCTGATCTATCGCCAAAACATAACCATATTCTGATGGTGCGCGATGCAGTGAAATCAAATACCTTGGGGGTGTTGTCAGAAGATTCCTATGAGCCCATTATTGTTACTGAGCAGCTCACCATTGCTGCAGAGGATCGCTGGGAATCAGCTTCGCAAATGGACGCTAATGTTGCACAGCTTGAGCGTGAAAAAGATCAAGAGCAGCGTCATAAAGCCGCACAAATAATTAAACAGCAAAGATTGCGCATTAGCACTTTAGAAACACAACACGAAGAACAACTAACCAAGTTGCGTACTAAGTATCAAGCTGAACTTGCTGCACAGCAGCAAATGCAATTGCAGTTACAACAGCAATTGCAGCAACAAGAGCGTTTGAATGTTGAACTCAAGCAGCAACTGGCTCAGCAAGCAGAGAGCCTCAATGCGTTACGTGCCGACTTACAAGCGCGACTGCGTGCTTTCGAACAACACGAGCGCGAAGCAGTGGAGTCATTGCGTGTCCAGTTTGAACACGAGTTACAAGCACGCATTGCTGTTGCCGTGGTTGAATATAAAGAACAAGTGGCCATTCGAGATGTGGAGCTCGCTTATAAAACTGAGCATGA
>RRZT011150693.1_pt1 | contig 17133 bp, 15 predicted proteins | sample 2165551 | NCBI WGS metagenome assembly RRZT01 (sample SAMN10456910, study PRJNA506462) | wastewater metagenome | biome: wastewater; feature: sludge; material: wastewater sludge; isolation source: wastewater sludge with Escherichia coli K12::gfp cells carrying plasmid... | place: USA: Moscow, Idaho...
CGGCCAAAGCATGAACGGACGCGAGCTTTTGGGCTGCGTTTTGGTGTTTGCGGCGGTCATTTTGGCGCAGATCCCGCTTGAGGCGCTGAAAAAGGAAAAAACGGTGAATAAGACGGCATAAAGTAAATTGGGGCATTTCCGGGAACCGTTTCGCGGTTTTCTGCGGGAATGCCTTTACTTTTGTAAATTTTATGGTATAGTTGTAGGTAGAACCTCTTTGGGTAAAAACGCGCACGGCATAAGGCCGGCGCTTTATTGTATTGAAAGGATGAATATTCAAATGCGTATTATCAAAACGAAAACCTATGAAGAAATGAGCGCCATTGCAGCCGGCATCATCGGCGGCCAGGTGCTTTTGAAGCCGAACTGCGTGTTGGGTCTTGCAACAGGCTCTTCGCCGATCGGCACCTACAAAGATCTTGTAAAGAGTTATGAGGACGGCGTACTGGATTTTTCCGAAGTGCGCACCGTAAACCTTGACGAATACTGCGGTCTGGACGGTACGAACCCGAACAGCTACCGCTATTTCATGAACGACAACCTCTTTGACCACGTGAATATCGACAAGGCGAACACACATGTGCCGAACGGCCACGCAGATGACCTTGAAGAGGAGGCTGTGCGCTATGAGAGCTTTATTCAGTCTCTCGGCGGCATCGATCTGCAGCTGCTCGGCATCGGCCACAATGGGCATATCGGCTTTAACGAGCCGACGGACAACTTCCCGGCGACAGTGCACACCGTACAGCTGACGGAGAGCACCATCAACGCGAACTCCCGTTTGTTCGAGCGCCGCGAGGATGTGCCGACGCAGGCCATCACCATGGGCATCGGCACCATTATGAAGGCGAAGAAGATTCTTCTCATCGCAGGCCCGGATAAGGCGGAGATCGTCGAAAAGGCTTGCTTCGGCAAGGTTACGCCGGAGGTGCCGGCTTCCGTTTTGCAGCTGCACCCGGACGTTACGGTTATCCTTAGCGCGGAAAAGTAATTTCGTTTCGGCAAAATTGAAATTCGGTAGTTGACTTTAAGATTAACTTATGCTATAATGTAGACAGCAAAGCCGCAGGAAGCGGTAACGGTCAAAAGACCGCGCGGCGAAACGCCGTTTGAAAGTATTTTAAAGCCACTTTAAAAAATAGACCACGAAGGTCTTTTCGCTCGGTATGGGCGGAATGCTTCGTGGTCTTTTTGTATCTGGGAGGGTATTTCAATGAACCGTACAAACAGCAAATTTTTCGTTAAAAACCTTGTGCTCGGCGCACTTTTTCTGGCGCTTGCGTTAGTACTGCCGTTCTTCACCGGGCATATCCCGCAGATCGGCGCAATGCTGTGTCCGATGCACCTGCCGATTTTGCTTGCAGGCTTCGTATGCGGCGGCCCGGTGGGCGCGGTTGTGGGCTTTATCGCCCCGCTGCTGCGCATGGTGATGTTCGGCATGCCGCCGTTCTACGTCGCCATCGCTATGGCGTTTGAGCTGCTGACATACGGACTTGTAAGCGGCATCATGTACCGCAAGGTGTTCAAAAAGCAGACCGTCGGCACGCTGTACGGCAGCCTTTTGATCGCTATGGTCGCGGGCAGAATCGTCTGGGGTATCGTGAAGGTGATCCTCAGCGGCATTGCGGCAGATGCGGGCGCGTTCACATTTGCGGCATTCATTTCCGGCGCACTCTTAAACGCAATCCCGGGCATCGTGGTGCAGCTTATTCTGGTCCCGGCTGTCGTCGTCGCCTTGCAGAAAGCAAAGCTGATAGAAGCACCGAGCGCGGAAAAAGCGTAAGCACTATGGGTTCCCTGAAAGGGCGGCATTGCCGCCTTTTTTTCATGCACAAAGCTTGCACTCACCTCGCCATCGTGCTATGATAATCCCAAAGAGACGAAAAGCAGGATGGGGGAAAGACTATGTTTACGGATGCGTTCGGCAAAATTTGGTATAAGGGCAATCTGCACACCCATACAACGAACTCGGACGGCGCGTATACGCCGGAAGAAACGATTGCATTATACAAATCAAAAGGCTATGATTTTCTTGCGCTGACCGACCACTGGTTCCACGGTGAGGGGCGGCAGGAGGAAAATTTTCTCCTCTTAAACGGCACGGAGTTCGACGTGGGCAGTACCGTGCAGGAGGGCATTTACCACATCGTCGGTATCGGCATGGAGAAAGCGCCTGCGCTTACAAAACGCGCGCCGGGGCTTTCCGCGCAGAAGATCATCGATGAGATCCATAACGTGAACGGCATTGCAATCTTGGCACACCCCGCATGGTCGCTGGATCGCGCTTCGGAGGTCGCAAAGCTGTACGGCATTGACGGGTGCGAGATTTACAACACTACTTCGGGCCTGCCGTGGAACTGCCGTCCGTATTCCGGTGTGTTTTTCGACGAAATGGCACTTTTGGGGCACTGTTTGCCGTGCATGGCGGCAGACGATGCACACCACTACACGGGTGACGAGACGCGTTCGTACATCATGGTGCAGGCGGATGAATTGACGCGCGAGGGTGTTTTGGCGGCTATCCGTGCAAACCGCTTCTACGCAACGCAGGGGCCGAATTTCCGCGTTGAAATTGAAAATGGCACGGTCACGGTGCATACCTCGCCGGTGCAGGAGGTCGTGTTCTTCACCGATACCGTTTGGGCGGGCGACCGCGCGACGGTAGGCGAAAATGTGACCGAAGCGACGTATAAAGTGCAGCCTACGGACACGTTCGTGCGCGTGGAGCTGAAAGACAAAGACGGCAACTGCGGCTGGTCGGGTATTTATCCCGTCAACAAAAAGTAAAAGGAAAAGGTCTGCTCACCAAAACGGAGCAGACCTTTTTGCGTATGAATTTAAAGCGTGATTTGCATGCCGTCGTTCACGAATTTGACGGGCAGCGGAGCGAGCGTTTCCGCAAGCTGCATGACGTTCGGGATATTCCACGGCGCGTAGTGGTTGACGAGCACCTGCTTTGTGGGACAGGCGGCCAAAACGGGCGCGTAATCGGTCGCCGGGAAGTGTGCGGCCTCGCAGATGATAAATTCGGTCGGCTTTTCCTTGGCGATTTTCGGAAAATCGACGTTGGGATGCTTTAAGTCGCCCGTGAACAGCACGGCTTTGCCCTCGGCTTCCACGAAAAAAGCATGGGAATCCGGGCAATGCTGCGTGGGAATGGCGATGACTTTTAAATATCCGTCGTCGAAGATCGTGCCGTCCGTGACCTTTTTAAAGCGCAGGTCGCGCATTTCGCAGTGATTCGCTTTGAGCCATGCACGGATGGCCTCAACGCCCTCCAAGTTCGGCAGGCAGATTTCGGGGTCGGCGGTTTTAAAATACCAGCTGATAAGGTCGACGAATGAGATGAGCCCGTTTGTATGGTCGCCGTGCATATGCGTGATGAAGATGCCCTTGACGTCCTCCACCTCGATGCCGCGTGTGCGCAGGGCATCGATGGCGTTGACGCCCATATCGATGAAATAATATCGGCCGTTCGTTTCGATCAAGGTGCAGGAGCAGCGGCGATTCGCCTCCGGCACGCCGTGGCTTGCACCGAGAAAAGTGATCTGCATAGAGTTTAAATTCCTTTCTTTTCAATACTTTTAGTGCTTTCTGAGATTTTCAAGAATTTGCACCGCAAATTCTGTGGAAGACCCCCTAATTGGGTCTCCCACACTTTAACAGTCCGCCGGACTGTTAAAGCTCCCATCCTGATTTTTAGGTAGGCAAAAGAGTTTCGAACTCTGCGGAGTTCGACCAAAGGCATTGCCTTTGGATTTCACGACCGAACCATGGGTTCGGTTTGACCTTCATTTGAAAAAAGGTCGATCAAAAACTTTTGCATCGCTTCGCTGTGTTCAGTTTAACACGTTTATGTATCGACTGCAATGCGCCGAATTCACAGATTTTCGCTTTCGTTTTTGTCTATCACAGCTTTAGGGTTTCCAGCAAACGGTTCGTTTCTCGCTCTACATGGTCGTAGTCGACGAACGGGCGGTAGATGGTTTCAATCGCGTCATGTGTGCGCTTGCAGAGCCTGAGCTCCTCCACGGCCTGCGCAGTCAAGGTCTCGGCCTCCTGCATGGCGAACGGGATGAAGTCCGAAAGCGGGCTCAAAAGGAACTCGTTTAATGTGCTGCGGGTATCGTCCGCGGCACACAGCATGGTGTCGCCGATGCGCACGCACTGCGGTGCTTCCGGCGTGAGCGGATGCAGGAAAATTTCAGTCTGCGTATTCTGCACGAGCTTCATGGCTTCGTTTAAGAACACCGCACCCAAAACGCCGGGCAGGTACACGGTGTTTTCGGCATCCTGTGCTTCCCGGAAATCCGCAACGCCGGCGGGCGTGGGGCTCGTTAAAAATAGTGTGCGCGGTGTGCCTTCCTTCGGCAGTGTGAAACCCTCTTTTAAAAATGTGCGGATCATGGTAAGGTCGGCAGACCTTGCGGCTTCGCTTACGGCGGCACGGCGCAGGCTGCCTGCGGCGGAAAGGCACGCGAACGCGTTTTTGTAGTGCGCGCGGTTTTCTTCTGCAAGGACAAAAAGCTCTTCGCGGCGGCGTTTGAAGACCTCTTTGTGCAAAAACCGTCCGAGATCCAGCGTTTCGCCGTCAATCCCCGGCATGGCGGGGTCTATGGTGTGCGGCGCGGTGCCGTCCAGTAAGACGAGCCGCCGCTGTGGGATACGCACGGCGTCAAAGCTTTCGGGGTCGCTTGCGCAGCGAAATTCTTCGACGGTAAACCCGTTTGCCCGTGCGATGGCGGCGCATTTTTTCATCAATGTACTTTTTCCTACCCCGGGGCCGCCCTTCAAAACGTAGGTGTAGTGCGGCTCGCTCCACGGCGGCACGATGCCCTCAAAATGCCCGATGAATCCGCGCCCGGTGTTGGCGCCCGGAAAATACCTTCTTTTGCCGTTTGACATAGGAAACCCTCCTCATTTCTCATCGGTGAGTTATATGCGAAAAGCCGTTAAAATAGTCGCCGCGGACAAAACAAAAAGTGGAAAACCCGTGCGGAAAATGGCTTTCCCACACAAGAAAAACCGCGCTATGTCACGAATTTTTTACAATCTCGCCGCGGTGCTGCGTATTGAATTGCGCGCGCGCCTGTGGTATCATTAAAAGTATATTTGGGTAATTTTGCGGATATGTAAGAGCTGCCGAAACAGGCGGCATTTATGCGGTACCGGTATACGATGCGGAAAGGGTACCGCAGAAAGGATGAATCAACATGATGAGAATCGGTTTGGACGTTGGTTCCACGACCTTAAAGTGCGTTGTTCTGAACGAGCAGAACGAGGTGCTTTTCAAAAAATATGAGCGTCATCTTTCGCGCATCGTGGAGAAATCCGTCGAGATGCTGCGTGAAGTGGCAGAGCAGTTTCCGAAAGAAAAGGTGCTTTTGAGCATTTCCGGCTCGGCCGGTATGGGCCTTGCAGAGCGCAGCGACATTCAGTTCGTGCAGGAGGTATACGCGACGCGCATTGCGGTGAACCGCCTTGTGCCGGGTACGGATGCGGTCATCGAGCTTGGCGGCGAGGACGCGAAGATTTTGTTCCTTACGGACGGCAATAACGCCTCCGGCCTTGAGGTGCGTATGAACGGATCCTGCGCGGGCGGCACCGGCGCGTTCATCGACCAGATGGCGACGCTTTTGAACATCACCCCGGATGAACTCAACACACTCTCGAAAGAGCATGAGAAGATCTATACCATTGCTTCCCGCTGCGGCGTGTTCGCAAAGAGCGATATTCAGCCGCTTTTAAATCAGGGCGCGCAGAAAAAAGACGTGGCGGCAAGCATTCTCTACGCCGTTGTGAACCAGACCGTTGCGGGTCTTGCGCAGGGCAGAGAAATCGCGGGCAAGGTCGTATACCTCGGCGGCCCGATGACGTTTTTGAGCGAGCTGCGCGTGGCGTTTGATAAGACGCTCGGCATTACGGGCATCTGCCCGGAAAATTCGCTGTATTTCGTCGCGTTGGGTGCGGCGTTTGCGGCGGACGGCAATGAGACGACGCTTGCGGAGATCATCAACCGCATTGCGCATTACACGGCAAAGGAAGAATACCGCGCCTGCCCGCCGCTTTTTAAGGACAAGGCGGATTACGAAGCATTCACAAAGCGCCACCTTAACGCCGGCGTTAAGGTGCGCGACACACTGGAGGACGGCGAGCCGGTTTATATCGGCATCGATGCGGGCTCCACGACCGTTAAAGCCGTTGTGACGGATAAGGACGGCAATATTGTTTGTTCGCGCTATATGTCGAACAGCGGCAACCCTGTCCCGCTGATGCGTGAATTCCTGCTTGAAGTTTACACGCGTTTCCCGCAGGCGAAGATCTGCGCCTGCGCGGCGACCGGCTACGGCGAAGACATCATCAAAAACGCGTTTTCCGTCGATTACGGCATCGTAGAGACGATGGCGCATTTCTACGCGGCGCGCGCGTTCAACCCGAAGGTCGATTTTATCATCGACATCGGCGGTCAGGATATCAAGTGCTTCAAGGTTGAAAACGGCGTCATCGACGATATTTTCCTCAACGAGGCTTGTTCCTCTGGCTGCGGCTCGTTCCTCCAGACGTTTGCGGGTGCGCTGGGTTACTCCATTGAAGATTTTGCAAAACTCGGTCTGTTTGCGGATCGCCCGGTCGACCTCGGCTCCCGCTGCACGGTGTTCATGAACTCCTCCGTGAAGCAGGCGCAGAAGGACGGCGCAACGGTGGAGAACATCTCCGCGGGTCTTTCCATCAGCGTTGTCAAGAACGCGCTGTATAAAGTTATCCGTGCGGTCGATTCCAAAGCAATCGGCCGGGAAATCGTCGTGCAGGGCGGTACGTTCCTGAACGACGCCGTGCTGCGCGCGTTTGAGCAGGAGATCGGCCACGATGTCATCCGTCCGACCATTGCGGGCCTGATGGGCGCATACGGTGCTGCACTGTATGCACGCGAAAAAGCACAGGCTGCGGGTAAGGCGACGGAGCTTTCGACGCTTTTGAGCAAGGAAGCGCTCGAAGAATTCACCCACAGCGTAAAGGCTATCACCTGCCGCGGCTGCTCCAACAGCTGCAAGTTGACGGTGAACACCTTTTCCGGCGGACGCAAGTTCATCAGCGGCAACCGCTGTGAAAAGCCGGTGACGGGCGTGAAATCCACCGAAGCGCAGTACAACATGTTTGAAGAAAAGCGCAAGCTGCTCGCGCGCTATACATACAAAGACACGGGCAAGCCGGTCATCGGCATTCCGATGGGCCTCAACATGTACGAGCTTTTGCCGTTCTGGTATAAGTTCTTCACAACGCTCGGCTACGATGTGAAAACGTCACCGGCGTCGAACCGCCAGCTTTATTTAAAGGGTCAGCACACCATTCCGTCCGACACGGCGTGCTTCCCGGCAAAGCTGATGCACGGCCACGTGGAAACGCTGCTTGACGAGGGCGTGGACGCGGTGTTCTACCCCTGCATGACGTATAACTTTGACGAAAATCTCGGCGACAACCACTATAATTGCCCGGTCGTCGCCTATTACCCGGAGGTCATCTCCTCCAATATCCAGAAATTAAAGGACACCGTCTTCATCGGCGATTACGTTGGCCTGCACCGCAGACACGACTTCCCCGGCAAGATGTACGAGATTTTACGCCGCCACTTCCCGAACGGTACGTTCACGAAAAAAGACGTGAAGAAAGCATCCGACGCGGCGTATGCGGAGTATGACCTCTACATGCGCGCCGTGCGTGCCATCGGCGACAAATTCCTCGCGCTCGCCGAAGAACAGCATAAGCCTGTTATCGTGCTGGCCGGTCGTCCGTATCATGTGGACCCGGAGATCAACCACGGCATTGACAGCCTCATCTGCGACTGCGGCGCGGTTGTTGTGACGGAAGACGCCGTTGCGTGCAAGGAGAAGAAATTCCCGACGAAGGTCCTCAACCAGTGGACGTATCACTCCCGTCTGTATGCGGCTGCAAAGTACGTTGTAGACCGTGCGGATAAGCGCGTGAACCTCATTCAGCTTGTCTCGTTCGGCTGCGGCGTGGACGCCATCACGACCGACGAGGTGCGCGGCATTCTGCACGACGGCGGCAAAATCTACACCCAGCTCAAGATCGACGAGATCACAAACCTCGGCGCGGTGCGTATTCGTCTCCGCAGCCTGTTTGCGGCGCTGGATTTACAGTAAGGGAGGCGCACGAATATGGCTTTTACCGATCGCGTTGAATTTACAAAGGAAATGAAAAAAGAGGGTTATACGATCCTTGCGCCGAACATGGCGCCCATCCATTTCCGTTTATTTGAAAACCTGTTCGCTTCTTACGGCTACAACGTGGAGATTCTCCAGACGCGCGGCCGTCAGATTGTGGACGAGGGTCTGAAATATGTCCACAACGATACCTGCTACCCGGCGCTGCTCACCATCGGCCAGATGATGGACGCGCTGCACAGCGGCAAATATGATCTGCATAAAACGGCGCTCATCATCACCCAGACGGGCGGCGGCTGCCGTGCTTCGAACTACATTCACCTTTTGAGAAAGGCGCTGGAAAAAGACGGCCTTTCGTATATTCCGGTCATTTCGCTCAACATGTCCGGACTCGAGAAAAACAGCGGCTTCAAGCTGACGCTGTCGATGATCCGCAAGGCGCTGGGCGTGCTTGCGTACGGCGACCTTTTGATGCTGCTGCACAACCAGACGAGACCGTATGAGAAAGAGGCGGGCACGAGCCGGAAGCTTGTGGACGATTGGACGAAAAAGCTGACCGATATGTTCGCAAAGGAAAAGGGCTACTCCGCAAAGGAGATGGAGACGATCCTGCCGCAGATTGCGGAGGATTTTGCGAACGTGCCCGTGACCGGCGAAAAGAAAGTGCGCGTCGGCGTTGTCGGCGAAATTTACGTCAAGTATTCGCCCATCGGCAACAACGATCTGGAAGAGTTCCTGTTCAGCCAGAACTGCGAAACGATGGTGCCGGGTCTGCTTGGCTTCATGCTGTTTAAAGTTGATAACCGCATGGAAGATATTAAGCTTTTCGGCGGCAGCAAGGCGAAGTTTGGGGTTGTGAAGATCCTCTTTGACTACCTCGTCGGCATCGAAAGCCACGTTATCCGCGCCGTGGAGCACGCGAACACCGTTTCTAACCGCTTCACTGTGCCGTCCTCGTATGCGCACCTCAAAAAGCTCATCACAGGCGTCATCGGCTACGGCTGCAAGATGGGCGAGGGCTGGCTCTTAACCGCGGAAATGATGGAGCTTATTGAAAGCGGCTACCCGAATATCATCTGTGCACAGCCGTTCGGCTGCCTGCCGAACCACATCGTCGGCAAGGGCATGATCCGCAGCCTGAAAAACCTGTACCCGAAATCGAATATTGTGCCGATTGATTACGATCCGGGCGCGACGAAGGTCAACCAGGAGAACCGTATCAAGCTGATGCTGGCGGTTGCAAAGGAAAACATGGAGCAGGCCGAAAAAGAGAACGCTCCGAAAGCGGAAGAATAAGATAAGCTGAAAAACGCCTGTCCTTTTTGCGAGGATAGGCGTTTCCCGAAGGGCGGCATTGCCGCCCTTTTTCTCTATTTTCTCAAAACCGGCAGCTTCTCCAACAGCGGGAGTAAAACCTGCAGCAAAAGCCCGGTACAGATGCCGCAGACGACCGAATACAGTGCGAGCGCGGGAATATACCCCAGCGCGCCGAAGCCGGTCAGCCATAACGCGACGAGCAGCTGTGCGAGGTTGTGCCCGAACGCACCGCAGACACCGATGAAGACCGGCGTGAATTTTGTTTTTTTCCATAGTATGCCCATGATGAGCGTGCTCAAAAGTCCGCCGCAAAGGCTCATCAGCCCGGCGGAAACACCGCGCGTCAAAAACGCAAACAGACCCTTGATTGCCGCAATGAACAGCGCCGCGGGCAGGCCGATAGCGCCGGCGGCGAACATGGTGACAAGGTTTGAAAGCCCGGCTTTTGCGCCCGGCGGCATGCCCGGCAGCGGGGGCAGGAGATTTTCGAGGATTCCCAGCACCAGTGCCAGTGCACCCAATAGTCCGATGAGCGCGATGCGCTCCGTTTTTTTCTTCATGGATGTCCTTTCGATTTTGAGATGCTTTTTTCGAAAGGCTCGCGTTGGCTCGCCCTTTCAAGGGACCCCCTAATTGGGTCCCTTGCGGCTAAACTGTCCACTGGACAGTTTAGCCTATCCTCCTGATTTTGAGGTAGGCAAAAAGATTTCGCCATTTGCGAATGGCGACTCAGGGCGTTGCCCCGAGACCTCACGACCTTTTGAAAAAGGTCGACGAAAACTTTATTCGTCTTGTTTCACATCACAGCAGTGTAAGCTGTTCAACTTCTACGGGGATCAAGTGGATGACCTCAAGGCCCTCTTTTTTTGCTCTTCTTACGGTATAAGCGGTGCCGCCGCGTTTGGCGGCAGGGTCGCGCAGATAGCAGACGCAGTAACCGCTGCGCGCCACCATGGCGTCGTCACGCCGCAGCATACAGTCCGGCGTATACCGTTCAAAAAGGAATTCCGCAGTATCGGCCTGCTTTAAAATTTCACGGTAGCGGCGCTTTTCCGCAAAATGCCAGCGGTCGCTTTGCCCTTTGCACGGCAAAATGAGGTGCAGCCGCACGGGCAGAGCTTCGCGAATTTTCAAGACGGCTTCCGCCGCCATGGTGTCAAATCCTCTTGCGCCGCCGGTGTAAAACTCCGTCACGCCTTTTTCTGCATATAATCTTTGAATTTCGGAGAGCAGCGCCGCGCGGAGCGGTTCCCGGTCTTCGGGCGGAATTTCTCGGTGTCCTGTAAAGCAGCAGGCATTTTTCCGCATGGCACAGCCTCCTTTTCGTTTGATACTCATAGTTTACAGCTTTTTCATACCGCTGTAAAGATGTACGGTGGACTTTAAAACCAATCTGTGCTAAAATTGTTCCGAAACTCAAACGGAAGGAATTTCGTCTTTATGAAAGCAAACGTAAAGCGCCCGGCGCGTTTTTCTTTTAAAACGATTACGGAAAAGAAAGCGAAACATCTGACGCTGATTTTTGTTGCAGTTTTGTTTTTGGTGATCGTCGTCTTGGCGCTGTTTCCGCTTTTGGACCGCGAAGAAGAACGGTACGAGGTGACGACCTACGCCATGGGCAGCTACGTGCAGCAAACCGTTTACGGCGAAAACCGCGAGGACGCGGCCGTGAAAGCGGCGGACGCGGTGGAAGCGCTGGAGCAGAAAATCTCCTGGCGTGTGGCGAACAGCGATATTCAAAAGCTGAATAACAACGCGGGCAAGGACTGGGTGACGCTGAGTGATGAAACGCTGAACGTTTTAACGCAGGCGCAGTCGGTTTCGGAAAAAAGCGGCGGCGCATTCGATGTGACCATTGCGCCGATCTCGCGCTTATGGGACTTTGATGACGAATTGAACGAAGTGCCGGACAGTGACCTCATCACATCCTTACTGCCGTATGTGAATTACTCTTTGCTGCGCATAGATGAAACGGAGCAGACGGCGTCTTTGAAAAATCTAGGCATGGCGGTGGACCTCGGTTCGGTCGGCAAAGGTGCGGCGTGTGACGCGGCAGTCAGAGCCTACGAAGAAGCGGGCGCAAAAGCGGCTATCATCGCGGTCGGCGGCAGCGTGGGCGTATACGGCGAAAAAAGCTCCGGCAAGCCGTGGAGCGTGGCGGTGCGCGACCCGAACGGTGACGGCTCTCTCGGTTCGGTAACGCTGACGGAGGGTTTTGTCTCCACCTCCGGCAGCTACGAAAAATACTTTGAGCAGGACGGCGTTTTATACCACCATCTGCTCGATCCGAAAACGGGCTACCCGGCAGAAAGCGGCCTTGTTTCCGTGACGGTCGTCGCGAAAAGCGGCGTGCTTTCCGATGCGCTTTCCACAGCGTGCTTTGTGCTCGGCAGAGAAGACGGCACGAAGCTGCTGGAAGAATTCGATGCCGAAGGTATTTTCATCAATTCGGACAATAACATCACGGTGACGGACGGACTGAAAGGCCGCTTTACACGCACAAGCCGCGATTACACGCTTGTTTCCTGAAAGAGGGGCTGCGATGGAAAAACGAAAATTTTCATGGAAAGAAGCGCTCTTGCTCGTTTTGGTGCTCGCTGTGGCGGCAGGCGTGTATCTCTATGCCAAAACGCGCCCGAAAGGGGCAGAGGCCGTCATTGAGCAGGATGGCGAAGTGTACCGCCGCGTTGTGCTGGCCGATTTAAAGGAGCCATTAACGCTGGAAGTGAACGGCGCGGTGATTGAGCTTGATAAAGACGGCGCACATTTCGTTTCGAGCCCGTGCCCGGACAAAATTTGTGTGAACAAGGGGATTATCAAGCGTGCGGGAGAATCTGCCGTGTGCCTGCCGCAGCGCGTGAGTGTGCGCATAGAGGGCGGCGACAGCGAGATAGACTCCGTAACGGGATAAAAGAATATTACCATAGAAAAAGAGACGCACCAAAAGGTACGCCTCTTTTTCTGAAGGGATAAAAAATGAAAAATATAAAAGGTAAGGTAAACTCAAATTGAATGTGCAAAGGCTTACTTCTTTGCGGGCGGCTTGATCTTGCCGATGGCCGTAATGATGATCTCCGCAACCTCGTCAATATCGAATTCGGAAGAATCGATGGTGAGGTGATAATTCGAGAGATCGTCCCAGCGCTTATTCGAGTAGAAGTTGTAGTAATTCGCTCTTTGCTTATCGCGTTTTGTGATAAAATCGGAGACCTTCTTCTCATCGCACAGACCTTTGCTCAAAATGCGCTTGATGCGCGCTTCCTTGTTGGCGTGGATGAAGACGCGGAACACGTTGTCGTACTCGCGCAGGATGTAGTCGCCGCAGCGTCCGATGATGACGCACGGGCCTTTATCCGCAGCCGACTTGATGATGTCGCTTTGAAGAATGAACAGCTTATCGTTGATGGGCATATCGTTGATGCCGGTGATACGGCTTCCGAAGGTGTAGTTTCCCATCACCATGGAATACAAAAGGCTGTTGCCCGCTTTTTCGTCCGCCTTTTCAAAGACTTCCTCGCTCAGCCCGCTCTTTTTTGCCGCCATGGCGATCAGCTGCTTGTCGAGAAGGGGGACATTCAATTTTTCCGCCAGGCGCTCGCCGACCTCGTGGCCGCCGCTTCCGTACTGACGCGCAATGGTAATAATCGGTAACATAGACTCGCCTCCTCGGGTTTCTCAACATAAAGTGTACAAAACACCCGTTCCGCCCATCTCTATGCGATAAAACCGGAAAGGGGATTGTAAAAACACTCTAAAATGATGGAAAATACTTGAATGATTTGTATGTATTTTCTATAAAATATCTTACTCCACTTTTCCCGAAATGTCAACAGGCAATAGAAAAATTTCTTCGTGAAAGAAATAAATCGTGGAAATACTTGAAAACAGGGCCGGATATTTATATAATTTCCACATGGAATAAAAGCGGGAAGGCGCATACGGCATGGCAGTTTTCATTCGGCATTCACCGCTTTTTCACAAAAGTGCGTTATGATACAGGTAAACGGAGCGGAACAGTTAAAAGGAGGCCTTGTCATGTACAGAATTTTAGTCGTGGACGATGAAGCGAAAATTCGCCTGCTCATCCGCAAATACGCGGAGTTTGAGGGGCACGAGGTGACGGAAGCGGAAAACGGCATGGAGGCGGTGCGCCTGTTCCGCAGAACGCCCGATGCGTTCGATATTGTCATCATGGATGTGATGATGCCGGAGCTTGACGGTTTTTCGGCCGTGGCGGAGATTAAGAAGATTGCATCGCCGGCCGTCATCATGCTTTCCGCACGCGGCGAGGAGTATGATAAGATCCACGGCTTTGAACTCGGCGTGGACGATTATGTCGTGAAGCCGTTCTCTCCGAAAGAGCTGATGATGCGCGTTGCCGCTGTGATGAGCCGTGTGCAGCGCACCGCAATACCGAAGCACGAGTTGTTCCGGGCGGAGGGCCTGACAATCGATTTTACCGGACGGATCGTCACGGTGGACGGCGTGCGTGCCGATTTGTCTCCGAAGGAATACGACCTGCTGTTTTACATGGTCAACAACCGCAACATCGCCCTCACACGCGAAATGCTTATCACAAATGTTTGGGGGTATGATTTCTACGGTGACGACCGCACGCTGGATACGCACATCAAGCTGCTGCGCCGCAGCCTCGGCCCGTACAGTAAATTCATTGTGACACTGCGCGGCGTGGGCTATCGCTTTGAAACGCACGGCGCATAAGGACGGCGGGACTATGGGCGAACAGACAGTAAAGAAGCATAAATTCAAAAAATGGCGCAAGCCGGGCATACGCATGCAGGTCATGCTGGGGTTCGTGCTGTTTACGGCGGTCATTGTGACGCTGCTGTGGACATTTCAGATCACACTGCTCAACACATTTTATAAAGCCATCAAGGTCAATGAGGTGCGCAGCGTGGCGAACCGTGTGGTGGCGATGCTGGACGAAAGTGCCTCCGCGAGCGATTATTTTGAAGTGACGCGCTCGACGAATATTTCTATCCTCATTTCCAACAGCGACGGCTCAAATGTGTCGTTTTCCCCGGCGGCGCGCGGCGGCGTGCTGGAGCGCTTTGATTACCTCGATTGCAAGCAGCTTTTCACCGAGGTGAAAGCGGCGGGCGGCAGCGTGATGGACGACAACATCACAGACCCGACGAGCACCATAGAACGGCAGGACCGCACGATCATTTACGCGCAGACGGTCACGCTTTCGAGCGGGAACGAGTATCTTGTGCTGCTGTCCTGCGACGTGATCCCGGTTGATTCCACGGTGGAAACGCTGAAAATACAATTGTGGTGTCTGACGGGCGTAATGATCCTGCTTTCGTTCGGGCTGGCACTGTTTATCTCTTCGCGTCTTTCAAAGCCCTTGGAACAGATGAACGAATCTGCAAAGCAGCTGGGCGAGGGAAAATATGACATCCGTTTCCCGGAACAGGGCGCAAGAGAGGTGGCGGAGCTTGCCGCGACACTGAACTATGCCGCGGCGGAGCTGAGCAAGGTTGAAGATCTGCGCCGCGAGCTGATCGCCAATGTTTCGCACGATCTGCGCACGCCGCTGACGATGATCTCCGGCTATGCCGAGGTGATGCGCGACATTCCGGGCGAAAACACGCCGGAAAACGTGCAGATCGTCATCGACGAAGCGAACCGCCTGACAGGCATCGTCAACGACCTTTTAGATCTCTCTAAATTACAGGCGGGCGCATTGACGCTGACGGTTTCCGAATTCAATTTGACGGAGGATATCCGCAATACGCTGCACCGCTACGACAAGTTGGCGGATTTCAGCTTCCCGTTCACGTATGACCGCACGGTGTATGTCTGCGCCGATCAGCTGAAAATTTCGCAGGTGCTGTATAACCTTGTGAACAACGCCATTAACTATTCGGGCGGGAACAAGACCGTGTATATCGACCAGACCGTGACGGAAAGCACCGTGCGCGTATCTATTCGCGATACGGGCGAGGGTATACCGGCGGATAAATTGCAGTACATCTGGGATCGCTACTATAAGGTCGATAAGGAGCACAAACGCGCACAGGTCGGCACGGGATTGGGGCTTTCCATCGTGAAGAAAATTCTGGATCTGCACGGCGGGCGGTACGGCGTCGCGAGCGTGGAGGGTAAAGGCAGCACATTCTGGTTTGAACTGCCGGTGCTACGTACGGAATCTTTGATTCTGCCGGAACCTCTGACATTACCGGAACAAAAAGCTGACGTGGAACGGGGCGAATAAAGTTTTCGCCGGCCTTTTTCAAAAGGCTGCGGAAACCCGGTCAATGGGTTTCCCAAACGGCGTTACGAAACGTCGTCGGAAAGATGTTCACAGTCGGCTGAATTAAACTGAAAACAGCAAGCGTAAATGAACTAAAAGCGTACCCGAAGGTGATTTGGGCGCGCTTTTTTCGCACAGAGAACGAAACGCGGAATTCGTATTTGTGAAAGATGTATCAAACTCAAAAGAGGCCCGCGCGGCTTTTGTTTTACTTTCTGAAAAAGCCGTAAATTCCGATATTTTCATATAGAAAAATCGCGAAAATGCTTGATAAAAAGATATCGATATGATAGAATTTATTAGGCTGAGTATGTACCCCTGTGAGTGGGGAAAGGGGAAAACTGTGTTTCGCCCCTTTGTTTTCATGTAACTCAGAAGATCTCGCCCGCGGAGGAACATTGTGCTCCCCCATCGGGCACAGCACAGGAAGGGAAGTGATCCGGGACAATGAAAAGCAAAATCACCGTGATTGGTGCCGGTAGCGTAGGCGCAACCATTGCATATACGCTTTCCAACGAAGACATCGCAACGGAGATTGTCCTGATCGACATCAACAAGCAAAAGGCAGAGGGCGAAGTGATGGATATCATTCAGGGCACCTGCTTCCGCGACCCGATTTCCATTAAATCGGGAGATTACGCGGATGCAAAGGACTCCAATATCGTCATCATTACGTCCGGCGTGGCCAGAAAACCCGGTCAGTCGCGCCTTGAATTGACGCAGACGAATGTCGACATCATCAAAAGCATTGCACCGAACATCGCAAAGGCCGCACCGAACGCGCTGTACATCATCGTCAGCAATCCGGTGGACATCATCACCTACGTGTTCATGAAAATCTCCGGCATCCCGGAAAACCAGATCATCGGCTCCGGTACCGCGCTGGATACCGCGCGTCTGCGTTTCGGACTTGCCAGCCACTTTAACATTGCGCAGAAGAACATTCATGCCTATGTTTTCGGTGAACACGGTGATTCTTCCTTTATCCCGTGGTCGTGCGCAGAGGTTTCCGGCGCGAAACTGGACGACTATGTGGAGCTGATGCATGCCCTGCCCGTGGACAAGGATGCCATGGCGGAGTATGTACATAAATCCGGCGGCGAGATTATCAAGAACAAGGGCGCCACGTTCTACGCGGTCACGGTTTCCGTGTGCAGACTGTGCAGCATGCTGCTTTCCGCATACAATTCCATCGTGACCGTTTCCACCATGATGCACGGCGAATACGGGTTAGAGGACGTGTGCATCAGCACACTCGCCATTGTGGGCCCGAACGGCGTGCAGGGCAAGCTGCCTGTGAAGCTGACGGAGGACGAAATGCAAAAACTCCACGCTTCCGCAGACAAGCTGAAA
>RRZT012730441.1_pt1 | contig 17133 bp, 13 predicted proteins | sample 2165551 | NCBI WGS metagenome assembly RRZT01 (sample SAMN10456910, study PRJNA506462) | wastewater metagenome | biome: wastewater; feature: sludge; material: wastewater sludge; isolation source: wastewater sludge with Escherichia coli K12::gfp cells carrying plasmid... | place: USA: Moscow, Idaho...
GACGTCTACAATGAAGAACTGGTTCAACTATTGATGCAAATGGGTGTCCTGACAGCAAGAACATTCGGAACGGACACACTGATGCCAACGCCAATTCAAGATTACTATCGATTGAGTATTGTCGATATCCTTTCCGGGCTGGCTGCAGTCAAGAGCCAAATCGATGAGGCCATCCGCACGAATGCCACGATCATGCTGGTCACCCATGGCATAGCAGATACGGCTTTCGGGGATAAAGTAAGCTTGGCTGATTTCCAAACGATCGTCAATTATGTTTCTCAATACGCCGGTCTGGGCCAATTAGAAGTGAAGACCATCAGCCAATGGTATGCGGACATGACCGCTTTGGACGCATCCGTTCCATTGGAAGCGATCACGCTCGATACAACAAATTTTGAGCTAAAGGAAGGTACCAGTAAAACCTTAGTAGTGAGTTACAGTCCTACGGACACAACCGATGATCTGAAAGTAACATGGCAAAGTTCGAACGAAAATGTAGCCTACGTGGATGCTTCGGGAACCGTCTTCGCTGTTGGAGAAGGTGTAGCTGTAATCACCGCTACTGTGGGCAAAAATACAGCTCAAAGTTATGTAACGGTGACACTCCCATATCGTGCACCGTCGGCATCACTGCTGTTTACGTTTGATGATGGCCGAACGTCCACTTTAACTTTAGGAGCATCCATACTCAGCGATTATGGATTTGTTGGTACAGCCTATGTCATGTCTGATCCATATTTTTCTTCAACGGGCAGATTTTTGAATGTATCCGAATTGGATATACTTTATAATTATTACGGTTGGGATATCGGAAACCACACAGAAAGTCATTTGGTTTTGCCGAGTGTGTTATCCAGTAGTGATATTACCTACTTCACTCAACAATATTTGAATACACAAAATTGGCTATTGGCTAATGGCTGGACGCGCGCAGCTTATCATGCGGCTTACCCGAACGGCTACTATAATGAGCAACTTATCAATATATTGAAAAGTATTGGCGTGGACAGTGCCAGATTATATGGTGCGAATGGCCTCGTTCCTCTACCAGTAAATGATTTTTACAGATTGAGTATGGTCGATCTAGTATCTGGTGTTTCTGTGGTGAAAAGTTATATAGATGCTGCTGTTAGCACAGGATCAACCATCATATTGACTGGGCATGATATCGGAACAAGCGCAAGTGATTCCATAAGTATTTCTGCTTTCCAAGAGATTTGTGCGTATGTTTTAGGCTATGTAGATAAGGATTTACTCAACGTAACTACGATAAGTGATTGGTTCAACAGTCAATTGTAGCAAGAGCGCTAGATTTAAAGTTAAGAGCAAAGGAACACAATTTACTCGTTGAAAGAGACGCTCATGAATAAAGAATGCCGCTCGCTAAATGACCTCCTAATCACAAAAGGAGACATTTAGTGAGCGGCATTCTTCGTTTTATGCTTGGCCAACAATCCTGAAACTAAACATAAAATACCCGTATTTGTGGCATAAATAGACCATGGCAGCCGTATTTACATATGATGAGAATGACCGAACGCCGTATTGATGGTAACTTAAATTTGGGAAATTGAGCATTATTTTGCTTTCAGCTTAAGACTTTCTTATTCAGAAAGTCTTTTTTATATGGAATATTTGTTTTATACTGTTAGAGTTGAAGCTTTTATTAATACGTGAATTTAAGGTAACAGCGGCTTGGAGGGAATATTCATGGAAGAACCTGGCACTAGAAAACAACAGAAGAAGAAAAACTGGACCGGATTAAAACTATTTCTAGGGCTGATTATCCTAGTATTCATTTTCGCGGGTCTGTATTTACATTCTGTCTATACAAACGTTGTCGAGGCAGCAGAGTCTATTTATGAACCTGTCGATCAGGAAGAGACTAGAGGGATTGCCGTTGATTTGGAGCAATCAGATCCGATATCCATTCTGTTGCTGGGGGTGGACACTGGTGAATTAGGCAGAACAGAACAAGGGCGTTCGGATTCAATGGTTGTAGCAACCATCAATCCGAATACACAGCAAACTACCTTGTTAAGTATCCCTCGTGATACCTATTCGAAAATAGTGGGTTATGGAGATGGCGTGGAATATTTTGATAAAATCAATCATGCCTATGCATACGGTGAAATTAAAATGGCGATTGACTCTGTTCAAGAGCTACTGGAAATTCCAATCGATTACTATGTCACTATAAATATGGCCGGGCTGGAAAAGATTGTGGATGCTGTCGGCGGAATTGATGTGGACAGTCCATTTGGGTTTACTTTCACCGACTACACAGAAGAAGGGGAATTTAGTTACTCGTTCACAGAAGGTCCAAATCATCTGGACGGTGCACATGCTCTGGCTTTCGCCAGAATGCGATATGAGGACCCTGAAGGAGATGCTGGTCGGCAATCCCGGCAACGGTTAGTTATCGAAGCTATTCTTAAGAAACTCTTATCATCGAATCTATTGGTAACATATAGAGATGTTTTGACCACTGTTTCAGGCAATGTGGAAACAAATTTCCAGATGGAGGATTACGAATTGTTGCTCAAGAATAATTATCTAGAGGCAACGAAGAGCATCCAACAAGAGGAATTAAGTGGTTTTGATGAAATAATGGATGAAATTTATTATCACTTTGTTGAGGATGAAGAGTTTTATCGTGTGGAATCATTATTGAAAAAAGAGTTGGAAATTTAGTAGTTAATTTATTGGATATGAGGGAAGAGGGATAAAATGTCAATTTTAGTAACGGGTGGAGCGGGGTATATTGGGAGTCACACAGTTGTTGAATTGTTGAAAGAAGGATACGAAGTTGTTGTTGTAGATGATTTTTCAAACAGTAAACCAGAATCCTTAAATCGCATTAAAACTATCACGGGCAAAAATTTTTCTTTTTATGAAGTGAATTTATTGGATAAAGCGGCGTTAGAGGAAGTATTCAATAAAGAAAATATCGACTCGGTCATCCATTTCGCGGGCTACAAGGCGGTGGGCGAATCCGTCGCCAAACCGATCGAATATTACCACAACAACATCACGAGCTCCTTGGTGCTGTGCGATGTGATGCGCAATCACGGCGTGAAGAAGATCGTCTTCAGCTCTTCGGCTACGGTCTACGGCATGAACAACGTGTCGCCGCTGACGGAGGACCTGCCGACGAGCGCAACGAACCCGTACGGTTACACGAAAGTTATGATCGAACAGATCCTACAGGACGTGGCGTTCGCCGATTCCGAGTGGAGCATCGCTTTGCTGCGTTACTTCAACCCGATCGGTGCCCACGAATCCGGTCTGATCGGCGAAGACCCGACCGGTATCCCGAACAATCTGATGCCGTACATCACGCAAGTGGCGGTCGGGAAATTGCCGCGCTTGAGCATTTTCGGGGACGATTACGACACCCCGGATGGCACAGGCGTGCGCGACTACATCCACGTCGTCGACTTGGCATTGGGCCACATTAAAGCTTTGGACAAGATCAAGGAAACTAATGGCGTCGGCATCTACAATCTTGGGACGGGGAAAGGATACAGCGTGCTGGACTTGACGTATAACTTCCAGAAAGCTACAGGCATCGAGATTCCGTACACCATCATCGACAGACGCCCTGGTGATATCGCGACTTGTTATGCGGATGCGACGAAGGCGAAAGAAGAACTGGGATGGATAGCTCAAAAGACATTGGGTGACATGTGCCGTGATTCGTGGAAATGGCAAAAAAATAACCCGAATGGATATGAAAAATAAAACAGCCAAACGCAATGGGAGCTGAAGAGATGATTATATTCTCTTCAGCTCTCTTGTACTTTAGTCCGTTATTTGAAACTTCGACAATAACTTCCATTATCCCTTCTCATTGATATGGTTTTTTTGTTATAATGGCAAAGACATGATTAGAAAGTGGGTTCAGTATGCAGAAAATAAGAAAAGCGGTCATTCCGGCTGCGGGCTTAGGAACACGGTTTTTACCCGCAACGAAAGCAATGGCAAAAGAGATGATGCCGATTGTGGATACACCATCCATCCAGTATGTTGTTGAAGAAGCAATTGCATCAGGTATCGAAGAAATAATCATTGTTTCGGGTAAAGGGAAAAGTTCAATCGAAGATCATTTTGATGTGAATTTCACTCTTGAGGAGAACTTAAGGAAAAATGGGAAAAACGAAATGTTAACTATCCTCCAGAAGACGAATATTCCGAGTATTCATTATGTTCGTCAGCCTTATCCAAAAGGTCTAGGGGATGCGATACTGCAGGCTGCGCCGTTTGTAGGGGATGAACCTTTTGTTGTCTTATTGGGAGATGACATAATGCCGAATGATATCCCGTTGACGAAGCTTTTGATGGACACTTACGAAAAGACTGAAGGCGGAGTTGTCGCTACTATGCGGATACCGAACAACTTGGTGAACAGATACGGTATCATTGATATTCAGGATCAAGTATCGGAGCACGTATACAGTGTAGATCATTTCATAGAAAAGCCGAATTTGGAAGACGCACCGAGTAATTTAGCCATTATCGGCAGATATCTGCTGACACCGGAGATTTTCGATGTATTAAGGAGTCAAAAACCGGATTCCGGAAATGAAGTACAATTGACTGATGCTATCGAAGCCTTGAATCAAATCCATCCCTTAACCGCTTTTGAATACACAGGCAAAAGGTATGATGTAGGCGATAAATATGGCTTGTTGATTGCGAATATTGAATTTGGTCTGAAAAAACCGGAAACTGCCAAAAAAATGCACGATTACATAATCGCACTAAGTAAGGAGCTGAAAAAATGAAGGGAATCATATTAGCGGGTGGGAGTGGTACGCGATTGTACCCATTGACTAAATCCGTTTCGAAACAATTGATGCCGATATACGATAAACCGATGATTTATTACCCTATGTCAACCTTAATGCTGGCTGGAATCAGAGAAATTCTGATTATTTCCACTCCAACGGATACGCCTAGATTCGAGCAATTATTCGGAGACGGGTCTGATTTGGGGATCCATATAGAATATAAAGTTCAAGAAAGTCCGGACGGGCTTGCGCAGGCATTTATAATCGGTGAAGAATTTATCGGAGATGATTCTGTGTGCTTAATTCTGGGTGATAATATCTACTATGGCAGCGGCTTATCTAAAATGCTGCAACGAGCAGCTTCAAAAGAAAAAGGAGCGACAGTCTTCGGATATCATGTGCAAGACCCAGAACGTTTTGGTGTTGTCGAGTTTGATGAAAATCAGCAAGCCATTTCTATCGAAGAGAAACCGGAATTCCCAAAAAGTAACTATGCTGTAACAGGTCTTTATTTTTATGATAATAAAGTGGTTGAGATTGCAAAAAATATTAAACCCTCACCGCGCGGCGAATTGGAAATCACGGACATAAATAAAGCTTATCTGGAAAAAGGTGAGCTGGAAGTAGAAATCATGGGCCGAGGATTTGCCTGGTTAGATACCGGAACGCACGAGTCCTTACTTGAAGCTTCAACTTTTATTGAAACGATTGAGAAACGTCAAAATCTGAAGGTGGCTTGCTTGGAAGAGATTTCTTACCGAATGGGCTACATAACCAGAGAGCAACTGATTGAATTGGCACAACCACTGAAAAAGAATAATTACGGGAAATATTTATTGCGTTTAGCAAATGTATAACCAAATGTGAGGGATGAAAAAAGTGAACGTATTGTCAACAAACTTACAAGATGTCAAAATCATCGAGATGGCTGTCTATGGTGACCACCGAGGTTTCTTCACGGAGAGCTACACAAAAGAGAAATTTGCTGAGGCTGGCATTACAATCGACTTTATCCAAGATAACCACTCATTATCCGTGGAGCCAGGTGTACTGAGAGGCATGCATTTTCAGAGAACGCCTAAAGCTCAGACGAAAATTGTCCGCGCAGTGACCGGCGTCATCTATGATGTCTTGGTGGATATGCGTAAGGGATCGCCTACCTACGGTAAATGGGAAGGTTATATTTTAAGTGAACATAATCATCGTCAGCTTTTGGTGCCGAAGGGCTTTGCCCATGGCTTCGTCACATTGACACCGAATTGCAATGTGCAATACAAAGTCGATGAGTATTTTTCAAAAGAACATGATGGCGGGATTGCTTTTGATGATCCAGAAATCGGCATCCAATGGCCTATGCCGCTGAATAAGTTGGTTTTATCGGAGAAAGACAAACAGCATCCGACGTTAAGTGAATGTGATAATCCGTTTATATGGGAGGGGAAATAATATGAAACTATTAGTTACCGGGGGTGCCGGCTTTATCGGCAGTAATTTTGTCCATTATATTTTAGAAAAATACCCCGAGGATCAAGTCATCAATTTGGACTTGTTGACTTACGCAGGGAATATCCATAACTTGGATGATGTAAAGGATAATCCAAATCATATCTTTGTTCAAGGAAACATCAATAACCGCGAGTTGGTCCGTCATTTAGTAAAAACGCATGGAATCACTCATTTCGTCAATTTTGCAGCGGAGTCACATGTGGACCGCAGTATTTTGAATCCAGAAATATTTGTGGAGACCAACATTCAAGGCACGCTTGCCCTATTGAATGTTGCAAAAGAAATGGGAATCGAGAAATACTTGCAAGTTTCAACCGATGAAGTGTATGGTTCGCTTGGAGCAGAAGGCTACTTTACAGAAGAAACACCATTGGCTCCGAACAGCCCTTATTCAGCCAGTAAAACAGGTGCTGATCTATTGGTCCGCTCCTACTATGAAACTTATGGCATGAACGTTAACATCACCCGTTGTTCAAACAATTATGGTCCTTATCATTTTCCAGAAAAATTGATTCCATTGATGATCACTAATGCGATGGATAAGAAACAGTTGCCAATCTACGGAGATGGCGAAAATATCCGCGATTGGTTGCATGTGAAAGATCACTGCCAAGCCATCGATTTGGTTCTGCGCAAAGGACGCAAGGGTGAGGTCTATAATATTGGCGGACACAACGAACGCACAAACAATCAAATTGTGGACATCATAATAGAACAATTAGGCGTATCCCGCGATTTAATCACATATGTAGATGATCGCTTAGGACATGATAAACGTTATGCCATCGATCCTACAAAGTTGGAAACAGAACTAGGTTGGAAGCCGTTATACACTTTTGATACAGGTATTTTGGAAACTATCGAATGGTATCTGAATAATGAAGACTGGTGGCGCCCACTGAAGGAACAGGCGAAATTATCCTAATCTGGAAAGGCGGCCAATGATGACTATATTAATTACTGGTTCAAAAGGGCAACTCGGTATGGAGTTGCGGAAACTGTTGGATGAGAAGGGTATGAACTATACAGCCACTGATTCGGGAGAAATGGATATAACAAATCAGACAGCAGTCGATGCGTTTTTTCAAAAAGTAAATCCAACGCTAGTCTTTCACTGCGCAGCCTATACAGCCGTGGACAAGGCTGAAGACGAAGGTAAAGATCTGAACGAAAAAGTGAACGCCATTGGCACAAAGATTGTTGCGGAAGCTGCAGAAGCCAATGGTGCGGTTATGGTGTACATCAGTACTGACTATGTTTTCGATGGGAATAATTCCAAAGAGTATACCGAAACAGATCAGGCTAATCCACAAAACGAATACGGCCGTATGAAATATGAGGGAGAACAGTGGGTTCGAAGCCTCTGTTCCAAATTCTATATCATCCGAACCTCGTGGGTTTTTGGGGAATTCGGAAATAACTTCGTGTGTACGATGCTCCGTTTAGGGAAAACACATCCCATCCTGACTGTTGTTGACGATCAGTTTGGACGCCCAACCTGGACTCGTACGTTAGCGGCTTTCATGCTGCATCTGCTTGATACGAATGCAGCTTATGGCGTATACCATTTATCAAACGATGGCAGCTGCTCCTGGTATGAATTCGCCCGTGAAATTTTAAAGAACCATAACGTGGAAGTGAAACCAGTGACTTCAGCGGAATACCCACAAAAAGCCTATCGTCCTAAACATTCGATAATGGATCTGAGCAAAGCAAAAGCAACAGGATTCCAGATTCCGACCTGGGAGGAAGCGTTGAGTCAGTTTGTCGCTAGTATCGATGCGTAGCCGGTTTTGCGTATTGATTGGAAAGATTATTTTGCGGATAAATGTTAAGTTGGTTGGGAAAACAATAAGGAAAGGTTCAAAAAATGGACTCGTTAGAATTACACAAAGAAAAAACATTATACGTGGGTATCGATGAAAATGATTTTGCCACGAAAGAATTAGCCCGAAAGGGGTATCATGTCGCAACCTATTTTCCAAAAAGAGTGTATCCAGTTGACTTAATGAGACGACTTCACACTAAATTAGGTTACCCGTACACAAGGGTATGGTATGGTGATTGGAAAAAAAATATAACAGATTATGATACGGTCATTCTCTTGGACGCTGAGTGGACCCCCGAAGCTGTTAGATACATCAATGGACTGAATGAGAAAATCAGGGTCATCGTTTGGTATTGGAACAGCATCTCAAATTCTGTTTCTTTGGATAAGTTTGATGACTGCAAATGTGAATTTTGGTCTTTTGATGAGAATGATTGCCGGGAGCACCAATTACATTACAATACTCAGTTCTATTCGAAGGGGTTAGTAAAGGAAGCGAAGGAACCTGAGTATGATGTTTTATTTGTAGGCAAAGATAAGGGACGTTTGGAAGAACTCCTCTCCTTGGAGTCGCAGATGCGAGCGTTGGGAGTTATCACCAATTTTTATATAGTTGCCAATAAAGACCGCCAAATCAATAAATCTGAACATTACCAAAAAAGGGTATCTTATGATACTATCGTGGACATGATTACTAAAAGCCGAGCCATCATGGATATTTTGACCGATAACCAAAAAGGGTTGACGCTTAGACCTTTGGAGGCTTTGTTTTTTTCAAAAAAATTGATAACAAACAACAAGGGAATCAAATCTAAGGATTTTTATCATCCGGACAATATATTCATATTGGAAGAAGATGCTATTGCTGAACTTCCTGCATTCCTGAATAGACCGTTACATCAGTTTCCTTCTGAAATCTTGGACAAATATGATCTGGAACAATGGTTTGCTCGTTTCTTTAAATAGAGGTCTCGATTGTTTATTGACAAAACAGGAACCGTGGCAAATTTAGGACTTTTTGTCCAATTCTGACGGGTCCTTCAAGAAATTACAAATAGATCAGGTGCATGTAGATTCAGTACATCATCTGATCTATTTGACTTTAGTTGTCCAATTTACGAAAAAATGGGGGAAACAGCCTTGTTGATATCCCCTTGGTGGGATTTCTATTCCTTAACATGTTAAAATGTAGGGGGAGAAGCTGCGTACACGGAAAATTATCGTTTTCCTCCCAGAACTTATTACAGAAAAGGGTAAATCATTCAAATTGGTTGCTGATTTAGATTGATTTCGGTAAACATAAGGAAATTTTGTTTTTAAGGGAAGAGGGAGACTTTGATGGTAAAGGACAATAAAGGCTTTCAAAAAAAATACTACTGATAACCGGCATTTTTATTTTGCTTCTTGTGGCCACAGGACTTCTGAACAAAAGAAATGTTGTTGAGGTAACTTCAATTAGTTTGGAACAGGAAAATGTCATGATTGAAATAGGTAGAAAGATGGTGTTGACTGGGGAAATCATGCCGGAAAATGCCACGGATTGGGTTTTAAACTGGACGTCATCTGATGAAAGTGTTGCGACCGTGTCTGCTTCAGGGGAAGTATCAGCCGTTGCCGCAGGTACTGCTACCATTACAGTGAAAGTTGCCAATACTAATAAACGTGCAACGTGCACCATTATCGTTCCCGTTGCATTTAACAATGAAGAATTTGAAAAGCAGGTGAGATTATTGATAGGAAAGCCGAACGGTCCTATTTATAAGACAAATCTTGCGGGCATCACCTCATTGCACTTGTCGGGTGAGAACATCACGGATATTAATGGCATTGAAAATTTTGTTGATCTTGAAGTTTTGGGCATTCGTTTCACAAAGGTCAGCGAGATTAATGGTTTAAAGGGATTGGAAAACCTGATGGATTTAGATCTTGGGGATAATAAAATAAGCGATATAGGTAGTTTAGCAGACTTAGTCAACTTGAATATTCTTCGTTTAGGCGGGAACAACATCAGTGACATCAGTCCTTTGCGTAAACTGACGAATTTGACAATTTTGGACCTACACTCAAATGGAATAACCGATATCGATGCTTTGAGTGGACTGATTCATCTAACCCAATTAGAGCTCAGTTCGAACGTGATTAGTGAAATCAGCGCTCTAGGGGAATTAAACGAATTGACCTATCTTGATCTGATGAGTAACCAAATAAATGATATCAGGCCATTGGAAAATTTGATTCATTTGCAGAAGCTAGTTTTGTACGGTAATCAGATACGCGATATCAGTGCATTGAGCGGAATGACGGCACTGATAACACTTATTTTGGATAACAACACCATCACTGACGTATCTTCATTATCAGGATTGGAAAGCTTACTAAGCCTTAGTTTAAGCTACAATAACATCACTGATATTAGTCCACTCGCTGCTCTGAGTAAATTGAAATCCCTGAACTTGAATAATAACCAAGTCAGAGACGTCAATGTATTGGCTGAAATGCCATCCTTGATACATATTGATGTGACTAATAATCCTATTGAATAGATGTAAAAAGGTATAGTATACTCGTATACATTTCCGTTTTGAGATTTTTATGATGCTTTAATTTATCTACAAATCTGATATAATGAAAATGTTTAAGCCTAAAGCAGTTCGAAGCGGTGCTTTTTGGCCGTTAGGGAAAAGTAAATAAAAATGGAAATGATCGGAAAGGAAACGTATGAATAATAGTTTTTATTTCAGTATTGTGATTCCTGCTTACAATTGTGAAAAGACAATACAAGGAACATTAGCAAGTATTACAAATCAAACTTTCAGTAATTATGAAGTTATCATCATCAATGATGGATCCACAGATGGAACCGAAAAAAAAGTTAATGAATATATTGGTGAACATCCTAATTTTTCCGTTTTTACTATTGAAAATAACGGCCCTGGAAATGCAAGAAATATAGGAATTGATAAAGCTAAAGGGAAATATCTTTTTTTCATGGATGCTGATGATGCGCTGGAGAGCCACACGTTGGAGCAATACGCTGGATTATTGGAACAAGGGGCCTTTGATTTGATTATAGCGTCCTACAACATGAAGGTGATGGATGGTGATGCTTTGGTATCTGAAAGACCTGTCATTGTGGATGAACGCCACTATGCAACAAATGAGGAATTTCTTAAAAATCTGTATTCTTTGATGAATAAACAATTGATGTATGTTATTTGGAATAAAGTCTACAGAACGGATATCATCCGGAAACATGGTATTAAATTTCCAAATTATAGTAGCTGTGAAGACAGACTCTTTAATCTGGCCTATTACAAACATGCCAATAGTGTCTACACCACTGAAAGAATCCTTTATCAATATTCATTTGATGGTAAGAAAAGTTTAACAAATAAATACTTCCCAAACAAATTCGAAACATTTGTCGAATTCTATGAGCAAATGCAGTCTCTGTCAACGCATGATCTGGCTGGGGTGAGCGCATTGTTCTTGAAAGGCGCTATGTCGTGCATGATTCCCTTGCACAGTAAGGGTTGCCCTTTGAATAGTAGAGAGAAAATGACCTATATAAAAAATATACTGACCCATCCACAAGTCCGTTATGCAACGGAAAACAGTTCTGTCGATACTTCTTCAAGAAAAATAATGCGATTTTTATTTTCTTCGAAGTCTGTCCTTTTAAATTATGCAGCATCAAATATTATGTTTTTAATGAACAATCTATCACCGAAATTTTTTGAAAAACTAAAAGGCAATTTTTAACAGAATGGAGACAGAAATATTGGAAACTAAGCGAGTCCTACATTTTCAAGGAAGAATGGGAAAAGGTGGAGCAGAAACGTTTATGATGAATGCCTATCGGAATATTGATAGGGAAAAATATCAGTTTGATTTTGTTATCTATGAAGAGTACGCAAGTGTTCAACCTTACCATAATGAAATTCAGGAATTGGGCGGGAAGATTTTTGTCGTGCCTAACCCCAATAAGCACATTCTAAAATACATCAAAGCAGTGAATAAAATATTTGATGAAAATCAAGTTGATATTGTCCATAATGAAATTTTTTTTGGTGGAGGTCTGAATCTTTGGTTAGCTTCAAAAGCAGGCGTAAAACAAAGGATTGCCCACAGCCATGCTACAACCGATGGGAAAGGGAATAAATTTCCATATAATTTGGTTAGGCCGTTGTTCTCAAAACTTTTGATGACATATGCTACTGATTTCCTGGCTTGTTCTCAGGAAGCAGGGGTTGGGTTATACGGGGATAAGCAGAAATTCATCAATATACCAAATGGAATCAACCTGGATGCTTATCGGTATACTGGGATTTCAAAGCAGGATATGCGATTGAGTCTAGGGCTTCCCTCAGATGCTTTTGTAATAGGGCATATAGGCCGATTTGAGACACAGAAGAATCATACATTCTTGATGCAACTGATGCAATATATCGTAGAATCAAATCCGAATACCTATTTGTTAGCGATTGGAACTGGGAGCTTGGAGTCCCGTATACATGCTTTAGCCAAGGAATTGGGCATAGAAAAAAATGTTCGTTTTTTGGGCGAGAGAGATGATATACCCCAACTGATGAGCGCTATGGATGTCTTTGTCCTTCCGTCTTTATATGAGGGTCTGCCTATCGTAGCAGTGGAAGCTCAAGCTGCCAATCTGAAACTTGTTATGTCAACAGAAGTGTCGATACATACTAAGCTTTCTGAGAATGTTGTTTTTGTGGATCTGCAGGATGATATGGCGGTATGGAGTCAGGCAATTTTAGATTCACCATTTGGCAATAAACCATTGGCGGATTTGGAAGCATACGACATGAACAATACCGCAGAAATGTTAGAAAAAATATACAGCAATCCGGGGGAATGACAATGAACAACAAGTTACCGACTTTTCAAGATTTGAAGTCCTTCTTCAAGGATAACCTAAGATTTATAATAACTATTTTTGTAACGATGATGATCATCTATGGTTTGGCGGTTTCCTATGCGATTTACAGTGATAGCCAGATAAAAGAAACAGAGGAAATCAGCACTATAACAGGGCAAGTGAAACCTATGCTGACTGTGGAAGACTATACAAAGCTTAATAAAAAGGCAGTAAGCTTCCGCTTTTACGTTGAAAATGAACAAGGGGCTGTGTACAGTAATGCTCGTTTGTTAAAGTCAATTCTCTTGTCTGAAGAGGTTTTGGCGCAGTTAGAGTCAAAAGTGGCTATTATTTCCCCTGTTGTTACAAAAGCAACGCCTGAAGATATGCTGAATGTGAAATTTGACAGTACCACAAATGCTTTGGTAATCGAGGTAGGGACGGGTGATTACAATAATAATTTGGATATCGCTCAAGTTATTTTTGAAGACGTCAAAGCGGGTAATATCCCTTCTTTTGAGACCCGACAAGTCGTTATTTTAACAAAGCCGCAAGAAGTTAATCAATCCGCCGAAAGTGCAATGGTTTCAACAAAAGTTAATGTTTCAGATACAAATTATACTTTAATCAGCGTAATCGTGGCTATCGTTTCTGTATTGGCTGGCGTTTTTGCTTCTGTCATAAGGTTAATATTCAAGAAAGAAGTATCCGACGTATTCAACGCCAGTTTTTCCGAAAAAGATCTAGTATTGGATTTGACCCAAATTTCATCTGAAAAGGAAAGAGTAGCTGCAGCCCAGCAGGCTGTAAATCATCCGCAGGGCAGAAAATGTATTCTTACTGAAATTTCCTTACCGGAGCCAATTTCAGCTGGATTATTATCAAATAATAAGCAGCCAGATGATCAATCGGAGAATATCCTCATAACGGACAGCATCAGCAATATTCCATCTAATATGGAATTCGATGAAATTGTTATATTTTTGCTTAAAAATACAACAACGAAAGAATGGTATAAAAGCCAACGAATTCAACTAGCAAATTACCGGTCAGATATAAAAATAATTTTGATCTAAGACTGGAGGGTGAATGATGCTAGTATATATTTTTATTTTTATGATTTTACTGCTCTTGTCCACTTTTGAGATTCTATTCAAAAATAAAAAAATTGTTTTTATAAATGGCAGTGTTTTAGCGGCTTTAGCTGGTTTTCGTTATCGTTCCGGATATGATTTTAACAATTATTCCAACTTCTATGATGAACTGAATAATATTGGAGATGTATTCAACGGCTCGATTGATGCTGAATCAGGTTATTTGTTCTTGAATTATCTTTTCATAAAATTGGGATTAAACTTCTATACGTTTGTGCTTTTCTTTTCAATTATCAGCATCGGTATGCTTGTGTTCTATGTATATAAGAACACTTCCTATCCCTCTCTGATTTTGATGTATTATTACGCAAGATTCTTTTTTGCCAGAGATATGGGACAAATACGCGCTTCCTTTGTCAGCATCCTCTTGTTGTATTCATTGAAGTACATCAAGAAAAAAGAGCCCATAAAGTTTCTGTTGGTTGTTTTGTTTGCTTCAACTTTCCATATCACAGCGCTGATTTTTATCCTTGCCTATTTATTTAAGAATTACTTTCCGCAATTGGACAAAAAAAATGTGCTCCTTTTGCTAGGTGCCACGGTTGTTATAGGTGTCATTGTCCAGATTCCGAATCTTTACTTATGGGCTGTGCCTTACCGATACATCGGATATTTTACGAATCCTACATTTACAGGAGGTAAATGGTTGCTCAATCCTGTACTTCTGATGCAAATGTTGATTTTTTTGGGGGCGTATTTATTTTCTGATATTCAAGAAGACAAACAATTCGCTTTTTACCATAAAATTTATTTTTTAGCATCATTAATTTTAATATCTTTTGGGGATTTAGCCACTGTGGGAGGAAGGTTGAGCTCACCTTTTGCAACATATGAAATGTTTGTCGCACCTTATTTTATTTTGTCGTTCACAAGAAATAAATTGCTGAATGTATTTTTATTTTTAGGTTTTACTGTCGTGATTTTTTTCATCATTTTTATCTTTTCTGGAGATTACGTGTTTTTTACACCCTATGACACTCTGTTGTTCGAATGATACTGAATGAACACTCAAACAATCCAGTTTATACAACAAAACAAACACCCGAACCAAAATATGAAATCCATATTCTGGTTCGGGTGTTTGTTTTGGTTTTTCAAATAACACATGGTAAGAAGATCCAATTGCACAGGTACGAATAATTGCTTATGCTGTTGACGGAATGTTAAAATAAGCTTAAATAGGTATGTTGCAATTACCAAAAGCAGTTATATTTCATTGTGCTAGGGGATAACCTGAGTCTAAGGTTAAATATATTTAAAGTTATGGACAGGTGAGAGGTGGTGGCTTGAGGGGTAAGTCGTTCAGTAGTGAGTAATGGTGGTGTGGGGTTTATTCCAGAAATAGTGAGGATTAAATGAGCTGCAAAGGGGAATCTCCTATGTCACCTATGCGCAGAATGCCGTTGTCAGTATTTTCCGTTTTGTTCCTGTCTGGTCATAAAAAAATGAGGCGAATAAAATGTTGAGAGATAAATTTAAGTCTCTGAAGGCAATGATGATGATTTTGCTTGTTTCATTATTCACATTCACATTCTCCGTGCCCACTATATCAGCAGCTTCGCAGCTAATCTCAAGTGTTGATACCACCAATAAATTAGTAGCACTAACGTTTGATGACGGATATGATGCCGGAAAAATACAAGAAATTCTTTCGATACTTTCGAGTAACGATGTGCCCGGAACTTTCTTCATGGTCGGGGAAGCAGCAGCATTATACCCGGATTTGATGAATGACATCATATGGGAAGGAAGCCAGATTGCTAATCACTCCTATACGCATCCTGCCTTTACGAATTTAACTTACTACCAGATGATAGAAGAACTGAATGCAGCAGATGATATCATTCAATATTATACGGGTGAATCCACTGTTCCGTTCTTCAGAGCTCCGTATGGGGACGTGAACTCTTCCGTATTGGAAGCAGTAGGGGATGCTGGCTATGATTATACGATTGGCTGGTCGATCGACACCTTGGACTGGCAAGGTCTTTCAGCTGATACAATAATAAATACGGTAGTCAATAATATTCATCCTGGGGCAATTGTATTGATGCATGCGATGCCTGGAGCTGCGAATACACCTGAGGCACTTTCTTACATAATCAGTGATCTTAAAAATATGGGATATGATTTTGTGACAATATCCGATTTAATCGGTTATGAGGATTCGGGGTATAGTGCAGGGTATAATGCAGGGCACAGTGCTGGATACGACGACGGTTATACGAATGGTTACAGCAATGGGTATTATGAAGGATATATGGAAGGATACTACGCCGGTTATTATGACGGCTACATGGATGGATACTATGGTGGATATACCGACGGTTACAACGACGGCTATGATGATGGCTATAACGCTGGCTATTATAACGGTTACTATGATGGCTACTGGTACGGATATGAAGAAGGATACAATGATGGGTACAATCAAGAATACTCCCCATCCTACGAAGAAGAGACTCCGCCAACATTCGTAGAAGAAATTGATCCGGCGTACGAGAAAGAAACACCGCCACCATTCTTTGGAGAAGAGAACATCCCGTTGTTTGATGAGGAATTTGAAGCAGGGTTTAATGACGGGTATACCGATGGCTACTATGAAGGTAATGATGATGGCTACTATGATGGTTATGATGATGGTTTCGATGCAGGCTACTACAATGGCTATAACGACAGTTTTTATGAAGGTTATAACGAAGGCTATCCTGAAGGCTACTACTTTGGTTATGACGAAGGAACCTACGCAGGCTATTACAGAGCTTACTATGATGGGTACAATGCTGGCTATGACAACGGAAATACGGATGGCTACAACGATTTTGAGTTGCTCTTTTCTTCTGAATTCATACTAGAAGAGGAGCCGGTGTACAGTTCCGGCTTCGATGAAGCTGTTGAGCCGGTTGAAGAGACACCAGAAATCCAAGAGGAACCAGCCTATGTTGAGGCCTTCGATATAGACAGCTCTATGAC
>RRZT011388049.1_pt1 | contig 17130 bp, 13 predicted proteins | sample 2165551 | NCBI WGS metagenome assembly RRZT01 (sample SAMN10456910, study PRJNA506462) | wastewater metagenome | biome: wastewater; feature: sludge; material: wastewater sludge; isolation source: wastewater sludge with Escherichia coli K12::gfp cells carrying plasmid... | place: USA: Moscow, Idaho...
AAACACGTGGTATCATCGGTGCCCAACCACGCGGCCAGACGATTGGCGAGCAAGCGCGATGACACCCACTGCTACAGTCAACGTATGTCCGTTGAATTGCGCCCGCTAACTCACGCCGACGCCCAAGCACACTGCCTAGGCGAGGACGAAGAGACGGTCCGCTGGCTTTCCGGTGGATACAACACCGTCGAGGGCACGCGCGCTTATTTTGACATACTGGCAGACAACGCGAGAACCGGCCAAGGGAAGCGTGGCTTTGGCATCTGGCACGACGGACGGCTCGCTGGCTACATCGACTTTGATCCCAGTAATAGTGACGGCCTCGAAGCGGACGACGTGAACATCTCCTACTCGGTCCACCCTTGGGCACGAGGACACGGGGTGGCTCCCGCCGCCGTCCGCGTCCTGTGCCAACAACTGCGCGAACAGAATGTTGGGCGTCGAGTAGCAATCCGTTGCGAGCCCGAGAACGCAGCATCAAACAGGGTCGCGGAGAAATGCGGATTCCACTTCGTTCGCCAGATCGATTCAACAACAGATACCCACGCTGACGGGGCACCTGTTGTTTTCAATCTGTATCTGCTGGATCTCTCGACTACCTAACTTGACGTTGGGAATCTTTACAGCTGTATCAGAAAGTCTTTTAACCGACCGATGCGGCCCTCTTCTTATCTCTCGGGAAGTTCGTTAGTTGTATCCCTACTGGTAGATGCCATGCAAGGAATTCGACAGGACCCGGTTCTCTCACGGAATCCGGCTTTTGATGCAGCTCTAAGAAAACCAGAATCCCGTTACGCCTCAAAGAGGCTCTGGCCCACGTACTGTCCCTCGGCGATGCCCGGGGGAACGATGAAGATCGACGACGTCGTGGTTCGCAGATATTCCACGAACATATCGTCACGCGCCATGTTCTTGTGGACCACCGCAAAACGTTCCGGAGCCTTGACAAAGGCAATAAAGAAAAGGCCCGCGTTGAGGCGCCCGAGTTCGTCATTGCCATCCACGAAGTTGTAACCACGCCGCAGCATCTTGATGCCATCATTGTTGTCCGGATGGGTCCGGAACACATGGGAGCGCTCGTCAATCTTCGGATTGCCACGCTCGTCAGTCACGGCAAAGTCAGGATCGGTGAATTCGTCGCCACCGGAGAGTGGCGCACCCACGCGCTTGTCGCGCCCGGTGACGCGTTCCTGCTCTTCCAGGCGCACGGAATCCCAAATTTCGATGGTCATGGCAACGCGACGCCCCACAAAATAGGTGCCGCCCACCGCCCACGCGGGCCCCTGCGCATCCGAGATCCATACGTGCTCGGCGAGTTCTTCCGGATTCTCCGCCTTAATATTGGCGGTTCCATCCTTCTGTCCAAAGAGGTTGCGGGGAGTTGATTGTGATGTGGAGGTCGACGACGTCCGTCCAAACCCGAGCTGCGACCAGCGGATCTTCGCGCGCCCAAAAGCGATGCGGGTGAGATTGCGGATGGCATGCACCGCTACCTGCGGGTCGTTGGCACATGCCTGGACCATGAGGTCGCCGTTGGATTGAGTGGGCTCAATGAAGTCGTTAACCATCTTGGGAAGATCGATAAACTCCGTGGGCATCTGCGCCTTGAGCCCAAATCGATCTGTGCCGTCCTTCTCGAAGAGAGTACGGCCAAAGCCAAAGGTGATGGTGAGTCCCTGCGGCCCTAGCCCTGAGGCTTCGCCAGTATCGTCAGGAGGCATGAGTTCGCTGCCCTCGAAGGCTCCGGAAGCGCTCACATCGAGGCCCATAGTCATACGGCTGGAAGCGTACGTCCAGTCCTGCAGCAGCTCAATGAGATCCTCTCGGGCGAGGTCCTCATCAAGATCAAAAGCGGCGATATGCATCTGGTCTTGGACCGGGGTGGCGATACCCGCCTGGTGCTCCCCGTAAAACTCATACTCCAGATCAGGGTTTTGTGCATTGGAGCCGGACTTCCGTGACGTACCTGCCCCCACCGGAACACCAACGGCGAGGCCCGCCGCAAGGCTGGCACCCATCAGTCCAAAAAGGCCTCGGCGAGAGAGGCCACGCGGCGGCGCATCAGCGCCGGCGCCACCATCAGCCTTATGTGCCCTAATTTCCTCGGGGGACCCGACAGGGCCACGGCCTCCAGCGGACTCGTTGGAAGGCTGCGATGTGGAATCTGCTGTACCCACGAATATTTCCCTTTCCTGCGCCGCGGGCGGCACCGCGTCAACGGTGCCGCCCGGATGATTCAGCGTGCTACAAGAGATGAGATCAATAGGCCGTGGCCTATTGATCTCATCTCTTGGATCTACTTGATGCCAAGAACAGCGCCGGTGAGCTTGGAGAGTGGCTCACGGGTGGCGTTGATCTGGTCGGAGAGTTCACGCTGCTGATCCGTGGTGACCTTGTCGTAGAGGACGTAGCCATCTTCGAGGTTACCGTACTTGTCGAGCAGAGCCTGCAGCTTGTCAAACTCCTCGTTGATCTGGGCAACGAGATCCTTGCCCTCATCGCTCTTAGCTTCTGCGATGGGAGCAACAAGGTCAAACGCAATACGCGCGCCCTCAACATTGGCCTGGAAATCCCACAGGTCGTAGTGGCTCCACCAGTTCTCTTCACCGGTCACCTTGTTCTTGGCAACTTCTTCGAGAAGGCTGGAGGCACCGTTAGACACGGTAGCAATATCAACCTGCTGGTCCTTGATGAAGTCGGGCGAATGCACCGTGTCGTACAGCTTCTGGACGTCGGCCTTCAGGGCCTCACCAATACGCTTGCGATCCTCAGGGGTGGAAGGCTTCCAGTTCTCCAAGGCATCCGACCGATCAGGCTGCTGGGAGCCGGCGGCCGGCGGCCAAAGGTCCTTCTCAATGCGGTGGAATCCGAGCCACTCGGTGAAGGTTGGGTCGTCTTCTTTGAGCTGGTCAGCTTCAGCCAGGTAGTCAATCTCGCGGTAATCGATGCGTGGGTCGAGCGAGCCGAGTGCCTCGGCGACGGGCTCAATACGCTCGTAGTTGACGCGGATCTTGGCGTACAGGTCGCGAGCCTCGTCGTCGTTCCCAGCGATATAAGCATCTGCGAACGCATCAACGTTTGGCTGCAGTTCAGCCACCTCGTTCTTAACGAAGTTAATGTAATCAGTGGTGACCTGGTCGAACTGTTCCTGCTCGTCGGCCGTCAGTTCGATCTTCTCGCCGGTGACGGTAAAGGCCGCTTCGCCCACGTTGACACCGCGCATACCGGGCTTGCAGGCGGTGAAGTAGTCACCAGGCTGCAGGGTCACAACGAGTTCTGCGGAGGAACCTGGAGCGATGTTTTCCCTCTCACCCACGATGCGTAGGCCATCCTTGCCAAGCAGGTAGAACTCGGTAGTCTTCGAGCCATCGTTCTTCACGGAGAAGGTCGTAGCGCCAGAGGTGGTGGTGGCCGCGGCTACTTCACAGGTCTCGTCTGTCGAGGTAACGGCGATGGGAGCCGAGTCGCCGCCATTAGCTGCATCCGATCCGGTGTCGGCTTTCTCCGTACATGCGGAGAGCGCCAGCAGCGCGGAGAGCGCCATCCCCGCCGCCGCATAGAGTTTCTTGTTCATAGTGGACCTTCCACGAGTTGGGTGTGTCATTTTGAGCAAAGTTCTTCTGAGCGAGCAATGCGCAAGCAGTTGATCAGGGCCGCGATGCCGCGACTCCATTGCTAGGTGGAGCCTAGTTCCGTATCAAGGAACCGACGATACTTCTTGTGGTGGGGAGACGACGGCATCGTCGCCATCCAATGTCGTCCGCTGATCGTTGCCTAGCCGCGCTTCTTTAGGCTTGACGGACATAGCAGCCGGTGTGGGTTGAGGATTTGTCGATCCTTGAGAGCGCGGCGTTCGTGCTCGTCGCACAAACATGGGGAATACGATGCCCATGTAGACGAGCCATGCGATCACCTGAAGCCAGGACATCTGAGGAGTAAACCCGATGGTTCCCTTGAGTAGTGTTGCCACAAAGCTGGTCGGTTCGATCACGCTGGAGTAGTCGAATGCCCAGCCGAAAGGAATCGCCGCAAACCAGAATGGATTATCGGTGAAACCGGTCAGGACCTCGCCAGTACGAACATCGGTTGGAGTGATCGGTGCGCCAGAGAATGGGCCCGGGAAGATCGCCGCTTCCTGAAGGTCGCGGATTCCATATACCAGGATTCCTGCGGCAACGATGACGAGGAATCCGCCCATCCACGCAAAGAAGGTAGAAAAATTGATCCTCACGGAACCCTTGAAAATCGCATACCCGAGAGCCACGGCAACGAACAATCCAAGTAGAGCACCTGTGATTGCCAAGGGAGTGGTAAGCCATCCCCAGAGAAGGAGGGTGGTCTCAATACCTTCTCGGCCCACCGTCACAAATGCGACCCAGAAAATCGCCCATCCGCTTCCGGTGAGCAACGCGGTGCCCATGTCGGACTCCAACGAGGCTTTTATGTTCTTGCCTTTGGAGACCATCCACAACACCATAACGGTCACCATGGCCACAGCGACTAGCGAGAGCGAGCCGCCGATAATCTCCTGGCCTTGGAACGTGAGCTGATAGCGGCCAAAAGCAAAGACGGCTCCAAGTCCAACTGCCAAACCAACAGCAAGTCCAACCCCCAACCAGATCTTGTTCTTCACGTCGGCTCGATCGACCCGCATCACATAGGCGATAAGGATTCCAATAATGAGAGAGGCCTCAAGGCCCTCACGCAATCCAATGAGAAAGGCGGCAAGGAACACAGCAGCAAGAACCTCTCTGAAACAGGTCTAGAAACAGCTGCCAGATTACACCCCACCTATAAGGTAAGGCGAACCTTACGTTATATGGACTCTGTGATGGTTCACATATTGAACATGTGGGGCCGATTAAGAGGTATTCAACGGAGGAAATAACGGGCATGGCCCACACTATGTCGGCGAAAATCCCATCAGACCTTTTCAGCGAAGAATCCTCTGGCAAGAGCCACAAAAAGAACCCCGAGCGGGAGAAATCGACCTGACTGAGGTCGATTTCTCCCGCTAGGGGTCACGCTCGGCACATATGGTTCTTGCCTGAACAACAGCCACCGGTCACGGAAATTGCTGTTCGGTCGATAGGCTAGGCTCCAACTTCCACCGGTTCATCCTTCTGCTCGCGAAGAGGAAGCGGGAAGTGGCAGGCCACGCGATGTGCACCGCCCACCAGGGCCGGTTCCGTTTGACACTCCTCGGTGGCAAACGGGCAGCGAGTGCGGAAGCGACAGCCCGAGGGCGGATCGATCGCGGACGGCGGCTCGCCCTGCAGCTGGATGATCGACTCCTCACGCACATATGCCGGATCCGGCACTGGAATTGCCTCGATGAGAGCCTGTGTATACGGATGACGCGGATTGCGTACCACCTCGTCCGCCGGTCCCTCCTCAACGAGCCGTCCCAGGTACATCACTCCAATGCGATCGGCCATGTATTGCACCACGGCCAAATCGTGAGAGATGAACACGTAGGACATCCCATATTCTTCCTGTAGATCCTTCATGAGGTTAAGAACCTGGGCCTGAACCGACACATCAAGCGCGGACACCGGCTCGTCGGCCACGATGACGTCCGGCGCCAGCGTGAGCGAACGCGCTAGGCCGATGCGCTGCAGCTGGCCGCCCGAGAACTCATGCGGATAACGGTCCAACGCATCCGCTGGAAGCCCCACCTGCGCCACCATCTTTTCGATGCGCCCCGTAATGTCTTTCCCGGAGCCCATCTTCTGGATACGCAGCGGCTCGGCGAGAATTTCGTCGATCCTCATGCGCGGATCCATGGCCGCGTACGAATCCTGGAACATCATCTGCACGTCCTGGTGGATACGCCGTTTCTCCGGCCCCTTCACCTTCGTGATATCGGTGCCCAAGATTTCGACATCCCCGCCGGTAGGCGGCTCCAGTCCGGCAATGAGACGACCCATTGTCGACTTCCCGCACCCGGACTCCCCCACCAGGCCGTAGGTACGGCCCCGCTCCAGACGCAACGACACCCGATCCACCGCCGAGACGGTTCCCATCTTGCGCCGGAAAAGACCGCTGGAGACCGCCGCGTACTCCTTAGAGACCTGGGTGATTTCCAGGACGACGTCCTCACTCGCCTCCGCGGGTGCGGCGGCCCGAGGAGGAACGTCAGCCACCACACCAGTTTCCGTCGCATCGCCAGAGTCAACAACGCAACGTTCGACGACGACGTCGCCGTCGGACGGCATCGACTCCCCCGAAAGCCGCGGGTTGAGACAGGCAAACGAATGGCCTCCGTCGCCGCTCAGCACCGGATCGGTGACACTGCACTCGGGCATGGCCCACGGACAGCGGTCAACGAAGCGACATCCCACCGGCTCCTCACGCAGCGCGGGCGGCGAACCGGGGATGGCGAAGAGTTTCTCTCCGTGCCGCAGCGCGCGCTCGGGAAGCGCGGCCAGCAGGCTATTGGTGTAGCGGTGACGAGGGTCGGCAAAAAGATCCCGCGTGCTCGCTTCCTCCACCACACGTCCGGCATACATGACGGCCACGCGATCCGTGTGCCCAGCCACCACACCGAGGTCGTGGGTGATGAGGATGACACCCATCTGGTACTCGTCGCGCAGGTCGTCGATAAGTTCGAGGATCTGACGCTGAGTGGTGACGTCAAGCGCCGTCGTTGGTTCGTCGGCGATAAGCAGGCGAGGCCTGCACACCAGCGCCATCGCAATCATGACACGCTGACGCATGCCGCCTGAGAGCTGATGCGGATAGGAATCGAGTACCGACTCTGGCCGTGGCATACCCACGCGAATGAGCGTTTCAAGGCAGCGGTCGCGTGCCTCCTTCTTACTCATCTTCTCGTGGATACGCAGCGGCTCCCCCACCTGCTTGCCGATGGTCATCGTCGGGTTGAGTGAGGTGAGTGGATCCTGGAAGATCATGCCGATGCGCGTACCGCGCAGACGGCGCACCTCCTTCGGACTCATGGCCGTCAGGTCTTGACCTTCCAGAAGGATCTTGCCTCCCACAACACGTCCGCCCTGCGGCAACAGTCCCATGACGGAGAGCGCCGTCATCGTCTTGCCGCACCCGGACTCCCCCACGATGCCGAGGGTTTCACCGGATCGTACCGACAGGTCGATACCGCCGAGGGCGTGCACGGTTCCCCCGCGCACCGCAATTTCTGTACGCAGGCCCTCCAGCCGGAGCAGATCCTGCGTCTGCGAAACATGTGCCATGCGGATCACCTCTTCCTCAGCCGCACCTCGAAGGCGTCCCGCAGGCCGTCTCCGATGAAATTGAATGCCAAAACGATCAGGATGATCGCGATGCCCGGTGGGAAGATGAGCCACCAGTTGCCAGAGTAGGCGTCCGTCAATCCGGTGGAGAGCATGCCTCCCCAGTTCGCGGCGGGCGGCGGAACTCCCAACCCCAGGAAGGACAGGTAGGCGACGTAGAGGACGGCGTCCGCCACCTGGAATGTCGCATTAACGACGACGGTGCCAATAGCGTTACGAACAATATGGGTTCGGATAGCCCTGCTCGATGTTCCACCCATACCACGCATCGCCATGATGTATTCGCGCGAGCGCAGCGAAAGTGTTTCACCACGCACGAGGCGTGCTGGTCCAAGCCATGCAAAAGCTCCGATGATAATAATCAGCATGGGCACGTTCGGGGTGATGATCGTGGCCATGAGCATGAAGAGGAAGAGCGCGGGGATCGACATGAGAGCATCCACCACACGCATCATGATCGAATCGACCTTGCCACCGATGAATCCAGCGACGGCGCCCCAGAGCGTTCCGATGAACGTAGCAAAGATACCCGCAAGCAGGCCCACGGTGATGGAGGTCTGGCCTCCCACCATGAGGCGCCCGAGTTGGTCGTAGCCCAGTCCGTCGGTGCCGAGCGGATGGCCTGGACCGGGCGGAATGTAGGTGTTACGAATGTCCGTATGCGTTTGGTCCGTGTGATAGAACAGTGGACCAACAAACGAGAAAAGTACAAGAGCCAGCACGATGACGAGTCCAAGAACCGCGAGACGGTTCTGTAGAAACACCTCCGCGCCTTGCCGCCACACGCCCGGGCGCCGCACCACCTGACTTGTGGGCTGGGAGGTGTCAGGCGCAGGCTGTGATGGTTGGCCCGTGGTCTGTGAAGAATCGATTGTCATTGCTTACCTGCCAATCGCACTCTCGGGTCCGCGACCGCGTAGAGCAAGTCGGCGAGTAGAGCACCAATGACCGTGGCGATTGCCAAGATGATGGTGACTCCGAGAAGAATCGGATAGTCGCGGCTCTGGGCGGACTGCCAGAAGAGCAGGCCCATGCCATTGAAATTAAACAGGGTCTCCACTACAAGAGCCCCGGAGAACAGTGCCGGAATGTACAAGCCAAGCAGCGTGATCACCGGAAACATGGCGTTACGCAGCGTATGTACAAAGACCACCCGGAACTCGGACATTCCCTTGGCACGAGCTGTGCGGACATACTGTTCATTGAGGTTATCCACCATGGAGGAACGCACGTAACGCGAGTAGGAGGCCACCGTGACAATGGCGAGTGTCACCACCGGGAGAATGAGGGCCTTGGGATCGCCGAGCATCTCGGAGACCGTGTAACCCTGCGGCGCTTCGGGCGGCAGGATCGACCACACCTGTGAGAACAAGATGATAAGCAGGAGGCCAAGAAAGAAGATCGGGGGTGGAGTAGGCAAGCATCGCGGCAATGGTGATGGTGTAATCAGGGCCGCGATTGCGTTTGACCGCCTGCCATACACCCAACGGGACGGCTAAAGCGATCGCGAGAATAGTAGAGATAAGCGACAACAGGATTGTCTTCGGCAGTCGCTGGTTGATGGCATCGGAGACATCCTGGTTAAGCTTGTAGGAGTACCCGAAGTCTCCCTGTGCGATCTCACCGACGTAGCGGACGTATTGTTGCGCGATGGGCAGATCGAAGCCGTTGTCGTGGTTGAACTGGTCAATTTGCTCCTGTGTCGCTTCCTTTCCGAGCGTGGCTCGGGCCGCGCCTCCCGGCAGGGAGTGAAGCAACGCGAAGGCGATGATCGTCACCAGGATAACGACGACGAGCGACTGTCCCAATCGCTTAATTATGAAGGTACCCATTGGGTTCTCCTCACGAGGTGGAGGCTCTCAGGAGCCTCCACCTCGATGTGTTAGCGGGAATCAGTTACTTCCAGGACCAATCCTCGGGGTACATGAGATTCATCGGATCCTGGGGCTCAATGCCCTGCAGGTCGGACTTGTAGGCGGAAATCTGGTACACCGGGTTGGGCATCCAGAGCACTGGCAGGTCCTTGGCAAGGAATTCGTTGTAAGCGTCGATAGCTGCACCATCGCTAGAGAACTGGGTCTCCTCAATGAGCTTGTCCGCCTCAGCATTGGAGTACAGGCCAAGGTTAACGGGGGCGTCGGTTTGGAATAGGCGCTCACCGGAAGCGTAGACCGGGTAGTACCAGGAACCCTGCGAACCGAAGAACGAAAGGTCCCAATTACACGGCTGCCCCTCCTCGCACTTCTGCGAGACGGAAACCGAGTCCGGAACTTCCTGGATGTCCAGGACGATGCCCACCTTGGACATTTCGGACTTTAGTTCGGACATCATTTTTGTGGTGGCTGAGAAACCGGACTGGGAGATGAGCTTGAAGCGCAGCTCATCTCCTGCCTCGACTCCCTCACCGCACTGGCCCGCACCGGTTCCGGGCTTCTCGCACGTGGAGGCGCCATCGGGCACGATCTTCCAACCGTGATCCTCAAGGAGCTTCTGAGCCCCAGCCGGATCGAACTGGTAGGCGCATCCCGTCGTCGTCCCAAGATCATCGGTAGCCATCGGAACCGGGCCGCAGGTTGGAGCAGCCATGCCACCCCACACAACTTCGGAGATGGTCTCCTGATCAACAAGCATCTGCATCGCCTGGCGTACGTAATCCTGAGCGAAGATGGGGCCCGTCTCCGGGTTAGCGAAGTTGAAGGGCATGTAGGTGATGGACCAGCCATACCAGGGAGCCACGGTGTAGCCCTGACCCTCCATATGCTCAACCTGCGAAACGTTGGCGGCCGGGATGTAGCCATAATCAATCTCGCCTGCGCGCAGCACGTTGAACTCGGCGTCGTCGCCGGTGAAGGGACGTAACACAACCTTCTTGAGAGCAGGCTTATCCTCACCCCAGTAGTTCTCGTTGGGAACGAGTTCCACCTGGCCATTAGCAACGTAGGAACCGATGGTCCACGGGCCGGAGACAACCTTCCACAATTCGTTAGTTGCGTACGTCGAGAGATCCTTCGACTGCGCGGTGAGGAAGTCGAATACGTCGACGGCGCCCGCCGGGTCACGATCGTAATCGCCTACCTCCCCATCAAGGGAGGTGCGATCCCACACATGTTGCGGCATGATCGATACCTTGTTGAGCTGGTTGCCCACGAACCACGAGGGAGAGTATTCCTGCGTCGTGGTGAAGGAGAACGTCTTCTCGTCAACGACCGTGAATTCAGAGATGTTGTCGGGGAAGGAGCCCTCACGATAGGAGGCCCACTTGTCCTTGTTGGCGTTGACGAGATTCCACCAGAATTCAACGTCACGGGTGGTGATCGCCTCGCCGTCGGACCATGTGGCGTCCTTGAGAGTGATGGTCATAGTGAGGCCGTCGTCGGAAAATTCCGGCGTATTACCGAGTGACTTCGCGTCAAAGATCGCGTACTCGGCGTCAGAGGTAAGGTCGTAGTTGTAGAGCGGACGGTAGAGGGCGGTGCCAAAAATGGCATTCTCGCCCTGAGTAAATCCGGGTGCCGAGATCGGCAGAATCCAGTTTGGTGTACGGAAGGCCATGGAAACGGTGTCGGCGCTGGAGCCACCCGATCCATTTGATCCGGACGAACCGTCATCGGACGAGCTACAGGCACTCAAGCTGAGCGCGCCGGCAACGGCAAAAACCATCGCCGCCTTCGTTAATCGCGAAAACTTCCTTGTCATTGGTGCTCCTGGTTGTCCTGTGTGGTGCGAAGAGGGAACACGTCCGGTTACCAAGAAAAATGGGCCCTTGTGATGAAACGCCCACTTTATTCGAATACCGGACACTTTCTACGTAATACTTAGTTCGTGCTCGAAGTATCTTGTGTAATTGGTAGCATAACTGTATTAATGGTTCTACTGTCAATTGAATTAATCGATTCGATATAAAAAAGTTGATCGTTAATACGCAGGAAATACGCCCTGATCTATAAAGGAAGTACCTATGTCCCGAACAAAGGCCAGTATTGACGGTGAGGTTCTTGAACTGGTGTCTTCCGGACGTGCCGTGACACGAGCAGAAATTGCCCGCTCACTCGGGCTTGCTCCCTCAACCATCACGGGAGTGGTAGCCCGTCTCCTGAAGAAAGGATTCATTCAAGAAGGTGGCGAAGCGGAATCCACCGGGGGGCGTCCCGGCGCCATTTTGCTCCCCACCTCCAGCCCCAATCGCACGTTAGTAGCCGAACTCGGAGCCCATCACGCACGCATTGGCCTTGCAGATCAGGGAGGAGTTGTTTCCCACATCCGCCGTTACGAGTTGGACATCGCCGACGGCCCACAACGTATCCTCCGCGAGCTTCTCTCCCAAGGAGAGGAGCTCGCCCGCGCCACCAACACCCAGCTCGTTGCCCTAGGTATCGCCATCCCCGGCCCGGTGGACACCTCCACGGGAACTATTGTGGGTCCCAGCCGTATGCCCGGATGGAACGGATGCCGAGTTCCCGCTGTGCTTAGCGAGTTCACCGACCTGCCCGTCCTGGTGGAAAACGACGCCCAGATCGGAGCGCGCGGTGAGTTCGCCTTCCGTCTCCACCATGCAGGCTCCGCCACTTCTTTCCGTGATTTCATCTATGTCAAAGCAGATTCAGCCATCGGTGCCGCCCTCGTCCAGCACGGCGAGGTGTACCGGGGTGCGCGGGGCATTGCAGGCGACATCACGCACGTCCGCGTCGAAAATGGCGGCAATCGCCCATGTCAATGCGGTAATACCGGCTGCCTTGACACCGTCGCTTCGGCAACCGCGATCCGGAGCGATCTCGCCGCTCTCGGCGGCAACTATCCCAGCAACGATGAACTCATTGCGGCGGCCCTCGACGGTAATCCCGAGGTGGTCACGATGATCCGCGCCGCAGGCGTCATCCTTGGCAACGCCATCGCCCGCAACATTTCCTTCCTCGCCCCCGAGGCCCTCATTATCGGCGGCGCTCTCTCCGCCGTCGATGCTTTTATCGCCGGCGTGCGCCAATCGCTCCACGAACGGTGCTTGCACGTCATTATGGAGCACATCGTCATCGAGGAGTCCCAGTCCGGCACCACCGCCGCCCTGTGGGGACTCGCCGATGCTATTCCCGCCACCACCTCCCACCAACGCTAGGAGCCATCAGCATGTCATTGCCCCGTATAGCTATTTGCGGTGTGCACATCGAGAGTTCGACGTTCACCCCGTATATTTCCACCGCGGACGATTTCGAGGTGACACGAGGGGACTCCCTGCTCGCCCGCTACGACTGGTTGGACTCCCAGTGGGGGCGCAACGTTGAATGGATCCCCGTGTTGCATGCACGCGCACTACCCGGCGGCGTCGTTGAAGCCGCCGCCTACGAGGGATGGAAGGCGGAAATTCTCAGCGGACTGGCGTCGGCAGCTCCCCTTGATGCACTTTTCTTTGACATCCACGGTGCGATGACTGTCGAAGGGTACGACGACGTCGAGGGAGACCTCATCAGCTCAATCCGCTCCGTTATCGGCGACGAGCCGCTCGTTTCCGCCTCGATGGATCTGCACGGGAACGTCTCGGACGCCCTCTTCGATGGCTGCGATATCCTCACCTGCTACCGTATGGCACCGCACGAGGACACCTGGGAGTCACGCGAGCGCGCTGCCCGTAACCTTGTCGAGCGGGTTCTCTCCGGGGCTGGCAAGCCAGCCAAAGCTCTTATCCATGTCCCTATCCTGCTTCCCGGCGAGAAGACCTCCACCCGTATGGAGCCAGCGAAGAGCCTGTACGGCATGATCCCCGCAATCGAGGCACGCCCCGGAATCCTCGACGCTGCTATCTGGGTGGGTTTCGCATGGGCCGATCAGCCCCGCTGCACCGCCGCGATCGTGGTGACGGGCGACGACGCCGACGACGTCACCGCCCAAGCCCGTATCATCGCCACCGAGTTCTGGCGGGTCCGCGACGAATTCGAGTTCGTCGCCCCGGTTGGTTCGATCGAGGAATGCCTAGAGCACGGCCTGAGCGCAGCCCGTCCCTATTTCATCTCCGATTCCGGTGACAATCCGGGAGCCGGAGGGGCCGACGACGTCACCGTCGCCCTGAATGCACTGCTCAACTGGCCGCCCGTCCAAGACGATAGCCTCTCCGTCATCCACGCCTCCATCTACGACCCGGCAGCTGCCACGATATGCTGGGACGCCGGTGTCGGCAGCGAGGTGACGATAGATCTCGGCGGACACATCGACACCCGCGAACCCGGACCTCAGCGCATCACCGGCACTGTCACCGCACTCACCGATGATCCACGCGGAGGTTGTACCGCCGTTGTTAAGGTGGGCGGCCTACAGGTTATCGTCACCACCAACCGTAACCAGTACACCGAGTACAAGCAGTTTGAGCGGGTGGGGTTGGACCCGCGGGAGGCAGACGTCGTCGTCGTAAAAATTGGGTATCTCGAACCGGACTTGTTCGAAGCACAGGCTGATTGGATGATGGCGCTGACGCCGGGCGGGGTTGACCAAGACCTGGTACGGCTCGGACACCACAAGATCCTGCGACCAATGTTCCCCTTCGATCCAGACATGGCCGATCCCGTCTTCCACGAGAGGACCGTTGTACCGTGAGCACTCTGTATGCCGGCATTGACGTGGGCGGCACCTCTCTCAAATCTCTTGTGGTCAATGACGTGGGAGAGATTGTCGAAACGAATGCGCATTCGACGGCGAACAGCACAATAGCGCAACTGACGTCAATCGCGTCGCAGTTAGTCTCCTCCCACCCGGATATTGCAGGCATCGGGATTGTCGTACCCGGAACAGTTGACGAAGAGAGCGGAACCGTGGGGTACGCCTCGAACGTGGATCTCAGTGGCGTGAATATTCCCGCAGCGGTAACAACCGCGACCTCCCGCCCCGCACTCCTCGGCCATGACGGGCGCGGCGCCGGACTCGCCGAAAGCCTTTTCGGGGCTGCTCAAGGGTACGAGTCCAGCGTGGTCATCCCCATCGGGACTGGTATTTCGGCATCGTTGTGCTTCCCTGGAATGGTGTGGCCGGGGCACACCCATCAATCCGGGGAAATTGGGCACATCCCGGTGGACCCTCAAGGAGAACCCTGTACCTGCGGTCAGCGTGGCTGTATGGAGGTGTACGCCTCGGCAAAAGGTATTGCGCGACGCTACTCGGAAGCCACCGGTGAGACAGTCGGAGCTTTAGAGGTTGAACGCCGCCTCGGCAGCGATCCGGTGGCAGATGCCGTGTGGGCACGCGCCATCGAGGCTCTCTCCACTGTACTCACGCAACTCACGTTGACCTTGGATCCCGGATGCATCGTCATCGGTGGCGGACTTTCGGGAGCGGGAGATACGCTTCTCGATCCGCTACGCGCAAAGGTAGCGAGTGTGCTGGCATGGCGGTCTCCCCCACCTATCGTTGTATCCGCGCTTGGGGACGCGGCAGGCCAGTGGGGTGCCGCGGTGCTTGCCAGCCGCGCCGCAGGTTCAGAATGCTACAGGGCGTGGACGCCAGGGGTAGTAAAGGAGCGGGTCGAGTGATTGTGAAGGGCGTGGACGCCACAGCTAACGAAGGGCGAAATCATGACCACCATTGAAATCTGCGTCGATACTCTGGAAGGTGTCGACGCCGCACGCGTCGGCGGTGCGGACCGTGTAGAACTGTGCCGTGATTTGTGGTGCGGTGGCCTCACGCCACCCGACGATCTCATCGCAGAGGCGCTGCTCCGCAGCCCCGCCGACGGCCTACAGGTCCTCATTCGCTCTCGGCCAGGAGATTTCGTGTACACGGATGAGGAGGTCACCAGCATGTGCTCGGATATCGAGCGCATCCGTGGGCTGTTCAAAAGAACGTCGGTGCCCTGCGGCTTCGTTGTTGGAGCGCTGACGGCAGACGGATTCATCGATGAGGAGGCAGCCACTCGGTTCCGACGGGCCGCCGGCAGCCACCGCCTGACATTCCATAGGTCTTTCGACCTAATTCATGACAAGCTCGGGGCGTTGGAGACCCTCATACACCTCAACTACCAGCGGATATTGACGACGGGATGCACTAAACCTGTGGCAGATCCGATAGCATTGAGTACGTTGGTAGAACAAAGTCGCGGTCGGATTCTTCTTCTCGCTTCAGGCGGGCTGAGATCCAGCAACGTCTCTGACATTCTTCAAACGACAGCAGCACCCGAGGTTCACATGCGCGCACCACGTCACACAGCGCCCACTGGTGTCCAGGGGACAGATCCGGAAGAAGTTGTCAGAATCGTTCAGGCGGTTCGTCGTCCAACACATATCTAAATAACTTTGGTTAGCCTCGTGTAGGCTACTGCGGTCGGTCCATGTTTGCGTGAGCATGCGACTGGCAAAGGTACGTGTCCTTTATGTTTGCGTGAGCATGAAGACACGGGCACATTGGGAGGCAATCGTTGTTCGCGATTGCCTCCCTTCCTTTTAGCCTGATGCCCTAGGACGTTAATTTCTCACGGCTCAACCGCGATCTTCAGCCCTTCGCCCGTTTGGACGAACTCGATGGCCTCGATGACGTCGTCAAGCTTGTAGGTGTGGGTGTGTAGCGCCTTGGCATTGACAGCACCCTCACCGATGAAGCGCAGCGCCTTCTCGTAGTTGGCGCGCGAGGTGTTCGAACCTCCCGTCACCACAAGCTCGCCGTAGTGGATGAGATTCGGGTCGACATTCGACGTGGATCCCTTGGCAAATCCCGCGAATGCGTTGACGTGCCCTTTGGGGCGAGCACACTCCAGTGCCTGCTGGAACAGTTCGTTGCGTCCGATACATACGACGACGACGTCCGCTCCCCGCCCGTCCGTGAGAGACCGAACGTACTCGACAAGATCGGTGGCGGAAGGATCGACGGTATGGGTGGCACCGAGTTCCCCAGCAATGCGGCGGCGATTTTCACCACGATTCGACACGATGACTTGGGACGCACCGTAGTAGCGGTTGAGCATTGTGTGGAGCAAACCAATGGAGCCGGCGCCAATGACGAGAACCGTGTCCCCAGGTTGTGTCTGATAGTTGTCCGCCCCGTTGAGCACGCACCCGAGGGGTTCGGTCAACGCGACTTCCGCCGGAGTGAGGTGTGGCGCCGCCTTGTAGGCAGCTCGGCGAGCCACAGCCTCACGCGGGACAAGAACATATTCGGCCAGGCCGCCGTCGATCGCATAGCCAAACAATTCAGCCTTCGCACACAGATGCTCATAGCCGGCGCGGCAGTAATAGCAGACGCCACATGAAACCGTGGGATTAATTCCCACGAGGTCACCCTCCTCGAAGCCTTCCACTCCCCTACCGATCTCGGTGACGTAACCGGCGATCTCATGGCCGAGGATGACACCCGGGCGCACTCCCGCCGATTTCTCACCGCGCAGAATGCGGGCATCCGTCCCGCACACGGTGTTGGCACCGACCTTGAGGACCAGTTCGCCTTCACTCGCGTGCGGGGTGGGTACTTCGCGTAGCTCCAGCTGACCGGGCCCCGTAAAAACCGCAGCTTTCATCTTTACCTCCTCGTAAAAACAGCCATCTGAGCGAGCGTTTCTCCTGCTCGTGGCGCTACATTAAGTCTATCGGTTGACAGCACGATGAGTCGGGCGTTATCCCTCAAGAACCACCGGATTGGCCAGGTGAACGAGACATTCTCCGCGCGCAAACACGGCGATCTCCGCGGCACCAATTCCGGAAATCTCGTGCCCGAGCACCAGCATGTGGTTCGGTTCTTATAGATAGGTTCACGGATCGATGGATCAGGAATCCAACGAGGTGTAGAGCTTCATGGCTTCAGCTGCGGTGGCATCCTCGTGGACGAGAGCATTAAGTGCCGACACCACAGCAAGAGGCTTAGGATCCTGAGTGATATTGCGTCCCACAGCCACGCC
>RRZT010478211.1_pt1 | contig 17126 bp, 7 predicted proteins | sample 2165551 | NCBI WGS metagenome assembly RRZT01 (sample SAMN10456910, study PRJNA506462) | wastewater metagenome | biome: wastewater; feature: sludge; material: wastewater sludge; isolation source: wastewater sludge with Escherichia coli K12::gfp cells carrying plasmid... | place: USA: Moscow, Idaho ...
AAAAATTTAAGTGATTATAATCTATCAAAAAAAGCATAATTAATATTTTTTTATCATTAAGTTGTTTTACTTGTTTATGTAGCATGTATAAAATAATATTTGCTACTTTTGTCATATCTATGTTCAAAAAAATCCTTTATTTTTTGTGAAGTATATAATATAAAAAATAAATAGTTTATTTTAGACTTGATTTTTTATAAATTTGAAAATTGCACCTTCATCACTATTTGATACTATCATCTTTTTACCATTTTTAATAGCTATTTCTTTAGCCATTTTTATACCAATTCCTCTATATTTTTCTTCTTTTATCTCTTTTAATATTAGTTCATCTATTTTTCCACAGTTGTCTTTAAATTCTATCTCTTCTTCTTTAATGTTAATTAAAATTTGGGGATTTTTAATCTCTCTTATTTTTAATATATTAATGGTATTTATTATTAGATTTATCCAAACTTGCATCCATTCATTTCTTATACCTTCTATTTTTACATTAAAATCACCACTGAAAATTATCTCCAAATTGCTATATTTTATTTTTGTATCAATGATACTTAAAGCACTTTTCATCGAGTCATATACTTCAAATTGTAAAATATTTGAAGAAGGTTTATAGTAATCCAAGAAATTTTGCATAGTTTCAGACATAAAATCCAAACTTTCTTCAATTTCTAAAGTACTTTTATCAAGAAACTCTTTTGATATCTCTTTATTTTGCAAGATTCTAGCCCTTAAATTTAAGTTTATGTAACCAATCTTTGTTAAAGAATCTCTCCATTGATGAGAAATATTTCCAATTAAATTTCCTAGTTCTGCTTGTTTATTTTGCTTAAACATCAATTCTTGTTGTAAAGAGTTTTTTGCAATTTCTTCTGTTATCCTTTTTCTTAATTGATAATTCCATAATATAATGATTGTAGCTACTAGAATAATAAAAATTATGATATAAATTAAATAAGATAAATATTGAGATTCCGAAGGAATTTTTATAGAGATATGTTCATTAAGTATTTTATCTTGTTCTTTTTTTGATATAGTTTTTATTGCTTTATTTAAGATAGTATGTAAAAGTGTTTCTTCTTTTAAAACACCAATTCTAAGTACGTTTTTATATTTTATAGGTTGTGAAACTATTTTTAAATTAAAAAAAGTATCTTTTTTTATTGTGTATGCTGCGATTATTAAAGAACGAATCGTAAAATCAACTTTTTTTTGTTCTACTAATTTAAAAGCTTCATTTTCTGTTTCAACAGGAATAATTTTTAAATTAGGAAAATCTTTACTAAAAAATTCCAGCATTGCTGTATTTTTTGGAATAGCAATAGTATAACCTTTAAGTGTTGAGAAATCTTTGATTTCATCATTTTCAATTCTACCTATAATAACATTTGGGTCTTCAAAAATTGCTTGAGTGAAAATTAACCACTCTTTTCTTTGAGGAGTTTCATTTAAGAAGCTTAAAATATCACATTTTTTTTCTTTTGAATATTTTATACTTTCATCCCAATTTTTTGTTGGAATTAATTTTATTTTTATTCCTAATTTTGTTGCTATTAATGATATGATATCTGCTGCTATTCCTTCATGTTCACCATCTTCATTTATTTTTTCAAATGGTTCCCAATCAGGATCAACACACATTGTAATATTTTTATTTTTTAAGTAATCTTTTTCTTCTGGTGTTAAATTGATTTCATTTTCATTAGCTATTAGTATATTTAATAATATTATTAATAGTATTACAACTTTTTGCATATATTTTTCTTTAAACTATCATTTTATAACCAATATCAGGAATAGTATGCAAAAAGTTTTTTCCAAATCTTTTTCTGATTCTTAGTATAAAATTATTTAAAGCACTATCACTCATAAACTCATCTTCATAAACAAATTTTATGAACATATCTTTTGTAACAACCTTTTTTTTGTTTTCACATAACATTTCAAAAAACAAAATCTCTTTTTTATTTAATTCAAAAATTTCATTATCTTTTATAACTCTTTTTAAGTTTTTGTCATATTTAAACCCATCTTTTAGTTCTATGACTGTTTGATTATTAAATCTTATTTTTGATTCGCATTTTTCAAAAGCATCCAATAAAGCTTTGAAATTTATAGGTTTTATCAAATAGCCACTTAAGTTTAAAGTCATTGCTCTAAATAACAAATCTTCATCTTTATAACCAGATAATACTAAAATTGGTATTTCATTATTTTTACTTCTAAATATCTCTACAAAATCCAAACCATTTTCATTTTTTAAATTTATATCTGAAATTATTAAATCTATTTTTTCTTCATCCAATATTTTAAAAGCTTCTTTTATATTTTTTGCAACGAAAGTTTTTTTTACAAACATATTAAATAGTGAAACTGCATTTTCAATAAATTCATCACTATCTTCTAATAGTAAAAGATTTTTATCATTCAAAAATTCCATTAATAACCTTTATTATTTTGTAGATTTTAATTATAAAATAATCAATATTATTATACCAAAATCTCAAATACCTCTCAAAAAAAATTTGAAATAGATAAAAATTGTGACTTTTCTGAGAATTTAGAATGTTAAAATAATTAAATAACGACTCAAAATAAATAAAAGGATTAAAATATGGTAAAAAAAACTTCGAAAGTAATTGCCTTGTCAATTATGACTTCTTTCGTAATTACAGCTTGTTCAATAAAACCTGAACCAATATTAAAAGAAGAGATAAAAGAACAAGTAAAAAATGATTTAAATGTATTAAATGAAGTTGTTTTACCTGTTACAAAGCCTATAACTTTGGATGAAGCAATACAAAGAGGTTTAAAATATAATCTACAAAAAAAGGTAAAAGTTTTAGAAACAGCACTTTCTCAACAACAACTTGATTTAGTTTATTATGATATGTTACCAAGTTTAACAGCAAGTGCTGGATATTCTGAAAGAAATAACTATGCAGCAAGTGCAAGTACTTCTTTTTTAAATGGAAATCCACAACCTTTAGGAAGTAATCCATCTTATTCAGTTTCTCAAGAAAAAGAGAGAACAACAGCAGATATTGGTTTTAGTTGGAATATTTTAGATTTTGGTTTATCTTATGTTAGAGCTCAACAACAAGCTGATAAGTTTTTAATAGCAAAAGAAAAAGAGAAAAAAGTTGAACACAATTTAACTCAAGAGATTAGAAGAGCTTATTATCAAGCAGTATCAGCTCAAGATTTACTAAAAAGAATTCAACCTATGATGGTTGAAGTAAATAAGGCTTTAGCTGATTCTAAAGAGGTACAAAGTCAAAGAGTTGCGAAATCTCCAATGGAATCTTTATCTTATCAAAGAGAGTTACTTGATATTTTAAGATCATTACATACTTTAGAAAGTAGTTTAATTTCTGCAAAAGTTGAATTAGCTGAATTAATGGGATTAAAACCTGGAATAAATTTTGAATTAGCTGATAAAGTTGAAAAAGATTATGAAATTCCACAATTTAGTATGAATCTTGATGAAATGGAAAAAATTGCTTTAGAAAACAGACCTGAAGTTACAGAAACTAGATATCAAGAAAGAATCTCTGATAAAGAGATAACTGCTGCAAAACTTAAAATGCTACCAGGAATTAATCTAAATACTTCTTTATCTTATGAAAATAGCGATTATTTATTAAATAATGATTGGCATTCTTATGGTGCAAATGTTTCATGGAATCTTTTAAATGTATTTAAAGGAAGTGAGATGAACAAATTAGCAAAAACTCAAGTTGAAGTAGCAAAAGAACAAAAATTAGCTCTTTCAATGGCAGTTTTATCTCAAGTTCATTTATCAATAGTTAAATTTAACCAAGCTAAAAAAGAGTATTTTCTTGCAAAAGACTATTTAAATGTAGCAAGTGATATTTATAATTTAACAGAAGTAGAAAACAATTTAAATATAAATGGTAGATTGATTTTAATCAAAGAGAAATTGAATAATATTCTTGCAACTTTAAGATATTCATATGCTTACGCAAATGTACAAAATAGTTATGGGACAATATTTGCTTCTTTAGGTGTTGAAGAAAAAGATTTAGAAAAAGCAGAAGAAAAAATAGGATTAATTTCAAATGAAAATCAAGAGAAACCTAATGCAGAAAAAACTGTAATTGTTCCAACTACACAAGTAGAAGTAAAAAAAGAGATAAAAAAAGAACCTACAATCATTAATAATCCAATTAAAAAAGAGATTAAAGTAGCAGATAGTTTTTATAATAAAAATTTTTACAATTCAGAAATCTCAATTTATCAAGGTGAAAAACTTTCTATAAATGGTGAAGATTATATCGTTAAAAAATCTGATGATATTTTTAAAATTGCAAAAAAACATGGGGTTTCTTTAAAATCTATTGTTATTGAGAATTTCTGGTTGATTGAAAAGAATAGAGTAAAGTTTAAATAAGGAGTTTTTATGAAAAAGTTTCTAGGTCTTATTTTGTTGATTTCAACTTTATATTCAAATGAAAATTTAACAGCTAGAGCAGTTATCATTTCATTGGATAAAACAGTTTTATCTAGTGAAATAGCAGGAGAGATAATAGAACTTTCTAAATATGAAGGTGATTCTTTTAAAAAAGGTGAAACTTTAATACGATTAGATTGTTCTATTTATAAAGCACAAAAGAGAAAAATTGAAGTTGAAAAAGAGATAGCAAGATTAGAACTAGAAAAAAATAAGAAACTAGATACTTATGGTTCTATTGGTACTTTTGAAATACAAATTTCACAAGAAAATTTTAATAAACAAAAAGCAGAAAGTGATATTGCTTCAATTAATGTAGAAAGATGTGATATTAAAGCTCCATTTGATGGAAGAATAGCTTCTAAAAAAGTATCAAAATATCAAAGCATTAAACCTCAAGATGAACTTTTAGAGATTATAGGAACAGATAATCTTGAAGCAAAAGTAGTAGTACCTTCTTCTTGGCTTATTTGGTTAAAAAAAGGAATACAACTTGATTTAAATATTGATGAGACAGGAACAACGGTTAAAGCTCAAGTTGTTCAAATGGATTCAATAGTTGATCCAACTAGTCAATCTATAACAGTTAGAGCAAAACTTTTAAAACCATTTGAGAATATAACGCCAGGTATGAGTGCAACAGCAAATTTTTACGAAAATTAATATCAAGGAATAAACTATGAAAAGAAGAAATTTAAAAAAACCAGTAATTAGTGTGTTAGAGCAAAGAGTTCTTTTTGATGGTGCAGCAGTTGCAACTGCTGTTGATGTTCTTGATAATAGTAGTTTTTCTTCATCAACTACAAAAGATTCAACAAGAGTAAATGATGTTACAAATAATAGTGCTGAAAATAGTGTTCATAAAGCACAAGCAGTTCAAGGATTTGAAAAAGATAGAAGAGAAGTTGCTTTTGTAGACATAACAGTAAAAGATTACCAAACTTTAGTTGATGGAGTTGGACAAGGTGTTGAAACATATCTAGTAAGTTCTATGGATGAAATAAAATCAATTTTACAAAATCAAACTAACATTGATTCAATCCATATTTTATCTCATGGAAAAACTGGTGAAATAACGGTAGGAAATGATATCTTAAATAAAAATACACTACAAAATTTTGATAAAGTTTTAGAAAGTATGAAATCTTCTTTAACTCAAGATGGTGATATTTTACTTTATGGTTGTAATGTAGGAAATGATGGAAAAGGTCAAGAGTTTATAGATTTATTAGCAAGCGAAACTCAAGCAGATATTGCAGCATCTGATGATATAACAGGTTCAAATAATTTAGGTGGTGATTGGGATTTAGAAGCTAAAAGTGGAACTATTGAGACAACTAATCTATCAATTACTTCTTATGATGGTAGTTTAGCAGATGTTACTTATTATGAAAATAGTTCTGCAACCTTAGTAGCTAATGGAGTAACAATTACATCAGGTACAAGTTTTTCTGGTGGATATATAGAGTTTAATTTATCATCAAGTACAAGTACTGAAACACTTTCTTTACAAAAGGTATCAACAGCAAGTACTGTAAATGGTGAAATGAGTATAGTGAATAATGGTGTCTATATTGGAAATGGTTCTATGGCTGTTTTAGTTGGTTCAATTGATAGTACTTATAATGGAGAAAATGGACAAAAGTTAAGAATTAATTTTAGTAATACTTTTGCAAATGGAAATTTTTCTGATACAACTGCAACTCAAAATGGTACAATTGTTAATATTAATGGATGGACAATTTATTTACAACAATTAACATTAGGTCAAGGTTCAACTTTAGGAGGCTCTGTTGTTGATGGCTGGTCAACTCCTATTGATTCAAGTCCAACACCTTCAAATGGTACACAAACAAGTAGAGGAGATGATTATGCTCCTTCATCTTCTACATATTCTTATGCATTTGAAAGTGGTGCTTTAAGATTATTTTCTAATATGACAACAGCAGCTGGTGGTGATGTTGTACATGGTCCTTATGTTGTTTCAGATAGCACCGTAACATTATCCAATGGAGATTCTGTATCTTTTGATTGGAAGGCAGAAGGTGGAAGTGATGCTTATGATATTTATGCTTATTTATTGAATGTAGATACTGGAGCAACTATCCAATTATTAAATCAAACAGGTACTGGAACAACTGCAACAAGTTGGGCAACAAAAACAACAACGGTGAATAGTGCTGGAACTTATAAGTTTGTATTTGTTTCTGGAACATTTGATGAAAGTTTTGGTCAAGCAGCAGGTGCTAGTCTTTATATCGATAATGTTACAGTTACTCAAGCTGTAATGCCACCTGCTGTTAGTGGAAGTGTTCTTCAATTTATTACAAGAAGTTTGACTTATGTTAATAGTTCAGAGACCTTAAGTACAACTCCTGAAACTAAAAATATAACTATTTCAGGTATTACATCTACTGGAACTACTGACGTTTCTTTAACTAGAACAGTTCAAATAATAGGAATAAATGATACTCCAACAATCAATATTCCATCTAGTGTTGCAGGAAATGAAGATACATCTATTACAATTTCATCTATTTCTGTAAATGATGTGGATAATTCAAATCTGACAGTAACAATAAGCTCAAATAATGGAAATTTGAGTTTGGGAAGTTCAAGTGGATTAACTGTAAATGGTGCTGGAACACATTCTTTAACTTTAAGTGGTACAACATCAAATCTTAATACAGCTCTTGCTACTTTAAGATATCAAGGTGATTCAAATTGGTCTGGAACAGACAGTTTAACTATAAGTGCAACTGATGGTAATACAACAAGAAATAGTAGTATTACTGTAAATGTTTCTGCTGTAAATGATAGCCCAATAATAGAATCTACAAATAGTGTTAATTATACAGAAAATGGTTCTTCTGTAATTCTTTCTCCAGCTCTTACAATAAGTGATGTAGATAATACAACTTTAGCAAGTGCTCAAATAAGTATTAGTTCTGGATTTATAAGTGGAGATATTTTAAATTTTGTAAATGATGGTTCTACGATGGGAAATATCGTAGCTACTTACAATAGTGCAACAGGAGTTCTTACTTTAACATCTTCAGGTGCAACAGCAACACTTGCTCAATGGCAAAGTGCATTAAGAAGTATTTCTTATCACTCAACTAGTGAAACATTAAGTTTGACACAAATGACAAGAACTATTTCTTGGAAAGTAAGTGATGGAAACTTAGAAAGTACAGTTGATACTTCTACATTAAAAGTAACGGGAGTTAATGATGCTCCAACAATTTCGGTTTCAACTCCTTCTGGATTTACAGAGACTACTACTATGGACAAACAAACACTATCACAAAATGGAACAGTAACATTTAGTGATGTTGATAATAATGTTAATATAACTTATAGCTACAATAATGATATTTCATGGAGTGGTGGTACACTTAATTCTACTCTTTCATCTGCATTAATTGCTGGTTTTAATACAAGTGCAACAAATGTATCTTCTGGTAGTACATCGTGGAGTTACAATGTAAATAATGTTGATTTAAATTTCTTAGCAGCAGGAGAAACAATCACTCTTAGTTATAATGTAATTGCTACTGATATTGCAGGTGCTACTGCTATGACTACAATTACTTTTACAATAACAGGAACAAATGATGCTCCAGTATTTGGAACAGTTACAGCTGGCTCTGGTACGATAACAGCTCCAACTGCTGGAACAACAAATCCAAATGCAGGAATAGAAACTTTTAACAATGGATTACTTAGATTTGGAAATGGTTCAATCGATTCAGTTAATGCAAGTACAGGTATGTTAGAACAACCTTTTTATTACAAAGATGGAAATTGGTATCAATTAACATTTAGTACATATCAATTAAATATGGCGATTGCTGCTGATTATAATAATGGAAGCGCTAAAACAGATGTAGATTGGAATTTAGAAGGTACAGTTAATCTTACTCCAACATTTACAAATACAACTGTTAATAACTCAGGATTTAATTCATCAACTGGTACAGGAACTATCGTTTGGACGGGAGAAATAGTAGTTGGAAGTGCACACTTAAAAGTTACTAATGTTTATACTTTAGAAGCAGGTGCTAAATATATTAAAGCAAATACATATATTGAAAATATTGGTTCTACTTCAACTGAAAATTTAAGATTTTGGGTAGGAACAAGAGATGATTATGTAGCAGGAAGTGATAGTCCAGCTAAACAAAAAGGTAATATTGTAGATGGTGAATTCCAGATGATTTCAAATTCATCTGAACAAGCAAAAGCTATTAAAATATATACAGGTGCAGGACCAAATGCAACAGCAGTATTATTTTATTCAACTAATTCAAATGTAAATACAGTTATTGCTCCAGGATATGGATGGACTACATCAAATCAATATGCACCAGGAATTGACCCTTTAAATTCAGTTTATAATCAGTCTTATGATGATGGTGGATATGCAATGTTTACAAACTTAAATAATGTTGCAACTGGTCAAACAGTTATGTTTGACTGGTATTATGCAGCTGGAGCAGTATCTGAATTATCAGATATTACTTCAAGTTTAGAACAAGCAACATCAACAAATCTTCAAGAAAATAGCTCTTCTTTAGTTTTAGCAGATGACTACACAATAACAGATTTAGATTCAACTGATAGTGTAAATGTAACAGTAAGTTCTGTTCAAATCAATACACCAACTGGATTAACATTACCAGCAAATTATACTGATGATGTAATAAAAAATATGTTACAAATAACATCTAATCCAGTTATAACTAGTGGTTCAACAACAGGAACAGTATCTTGGAATTTTAATTCAGGAAGTGATTATACATTTAATTTTTTAGGTAGAGGACAAACATTAACTTTATTATATACTTTAACTGCAACTGATAGTAATGGTGCAACAGCTACAACAGTGGTTACAATCTCAATTGATGGAGCTAATGATGCTCCAACAGTAGTTGTTGATTCTCAAGATAGTGATGTTGCAACTATTAGTGAAACAAATTCTACTATTTCTACAAGTGGTACTTTAAGTATAACTGATCCAGATATGATTGATACGAGTTTTTCTGTAAGTAAATCAAGTGTAGTTGTTTCTGGTATGACAAATGGATTAACTGCAAATACAGCAGCATTATTAAATATGCTAACAGTAAATACACAAAATTCTGATATCAATTGGGCATTCAACTCTGGAAATCAATATTTTAACTATTTATCTGTAGGAGAAACATTAACTATAACTTATACGATTGCAGTTTCAGATTCAAGTAATGCAGTTACAAATAAAACAATTACTATTAACATAACAGGAACTAACGATAGTGTTTCTTTAAATACTCCTGCAACAATATATTATACAGATACAGATGGTAATGATGTATTTGGTGCTACTACTTCACAATTAACTGCAAGTGATGCTGATAAAAATACAACATTTACTTATGGAATAGATAATGGAAATATATCTGGAACAACAGTTACAAAAACTGGAACTTATGGAGTTTTAACTTTAAATACAGCAACTGGAGTATATACATATACACCAAATTCTAATGCTATAAATGCTTTAACATCAAATAGTTCAGAAACATTTACTGTTACAGTAAATGATGGAAATGGTTCTATTGATACTAAAAGTTTAGTAATTCAAATAGAATCAGTAAATGATGCGCCATTATTAGGTGGGAATTCATCACCAAATACTTTTGTAGAAAATGGAAGTGCTGTACAAGTTGATTCAAATATTACAGTAACAGATTTAGAGGGTACTAGTTATGACGAAGGTTATGTATCATTTGATATAAAAACAAATAAAGGAGCATTGGATAATTTATCAATCTCTTCTATTGGTGGGATTTCACTTGCTGGAGCAAATGTAAAATATGGAAATACTGTAATTGGAACGGTAGATTCTATTTTAAATGGTCAAAATGGAAAAGAGTTAAGAATTCATTTAAATGACAATGCATACTCTTTACAAGTTCAAGCATTAGCTAGAGCAATAACTTTTAGTAATCCATCTGATAATTTTAATGATAGTGCAAGAAGCATAGATATTAAAGTAAATGATGGAGGAAACGGTGGTGAAACATCTGCTAGATATAGTATAAAAACTGTTACAGTTAATCTTCAATCTGTAAATGATTTACCAACTATAAATTTAGGTAATTCTACATTCTTAGTTGAAAAAATAATTGGACAAAATGATAATGGAACTTTATCATTAGGTAATATTCTAAGTGTAGCAGATTTAGATAATAATTCTTTGACCGTAACAATTCAAACAACTAATTATGGACTAATTACAATAAATAGTTCAATTTTAAATGGAGTTAATTCTAGTCAAATTATAGGAAATGGTTCAAGAACTGTAACAATAACTGGTACAATTGAACAAATTAATAATACATTAAATGCTTCTAATGGTATAACTTATGTTGCTGGATTTGGAAATGATTATATTACTCCTGGTGCTGATTATCTTAAAATTACAGCAAAAGATACATTAAATGGAGAATCTTCTTCTCAAAAATTAGTTATGGTATTACCTGCAATTCCAAATATCTTTAGTGATAATGTTGTTGGTAAAGAAGATGATGTTTCAAATATAATTGTAAACATAAATAATCTAGTTACTGATATAAATGACAATGGAGGAACTTATGTATTTGGTACAGGAACTCCTGATATAACTAACTCAAGTGGAAATATAACAACAAATGGAAGTTTAACATCATTTGATAATAGTACATATATTTATGACAATTCAGGAAAAGTTATAGGATATCAGTTAGAACATGGAAAAATAATATTAAATGAAGGTAAAAATAGGGTAGATAATACAGATTTTGCTAAATTTACATTTATTCCTAATGAAAATTGGTATGGTGTACAAACATTCTTATATCAATTTACTTCAAATGATGGTGAAGTAAGTAATATTGCACAAATTGCAATATTTGTAACTCCTGTAAATGATGCTCCTGTTATTAGTATTGTAAATAATAATATTACAATAGATGAAGATAATCCTTTTGTATTTGAAAATAGCAATTTAATAACACTATTAGATTTAGATGTTATTGATAATACTCAAATATTAGATTTAACATTAAATGTAACTAATGGTAAATTAGAACTATCTCAAATGACAGATTTAACAGTTTTAGAAGGAGCAAATAATTCATCTATTATTAAAATTAGAGGAAGTTTAGCTAGTTTACAAAACGCAATTTCAGGATTGAAATATACTCCAAATCAAGATTATAATGGTAGCGATACTTTATCAATAAAATTAAATGATAATACAAATATTGGAGAAGGAAATAGTCTAGAAGATATAAAAACTATCAATTTCGTAATCAATCCTGTAAATGATGCTCCTGAATTTACAGATCAAACTGATAGTGTAACAGAAGGGGAACAAATCTCTGGTATTTTACCAGCAAGTGATATTGATAGTAGTTCAATCACATTTAGTATAAATGGAAATGCTCCTACAGGATTTGTATTACATAATGATGGTTCTTATAGTTTTGATTCTTCAAGTTATGATTATATTGGAAGAGGAGAAACAGATACAATTATTATTCCTGTAACTGTTACAGATGCCGAAGGTTTAACAAAAACAGCAAATTTCTCAATAACAATTACTGGAACAAACGATGCTCCAACAGTTTCTATGGAAAATATTGATGCTAAAATTTCTTTTGGAGATACTTATACAAAAGATATTTCAAATTTATTTGATGATAAAGATTTATCTAATGTATTTACTTATCAAGCATTAAATTTACCATCAGGTTTAACGATTGATCCAAATACAGGTATTATTTCAGGGAGAGTTTCTCAATCAGGAAATTTTGTTATATCAATAACTGCAATTGATTCTGAAGGTGCAAAAGTAACAAGAACATATAATATGTTAGTAGTTGCACCTGCACAAAATCAACCAGCAAAACCTGATTCTTCACCTACAATAATTACAAATAATCCAACTGGTGAAAATCCAAATAATGGAACTAAATTAAATAATTACGCAGATAATTCAAATAATAGTGCTGGAGTTATTAATTTTAGTTCAAGTGATGGATTTGTTATTGATACTGGAAAAGGTTTCTTAGATACAAAAACAAGTAATAATCAAGAAACTTTATCTCAAAATAACAGTGCTTCAGATAAAAATTTAGCAAATGCAAATAATAACAATTCAAATGATTCAAGAACTATTCAAGCAAATGTTGATTTAAATGTATCAACAACTGGTAAAGTTTTATTTGGACAAGGAAGTCAAGATTCTTTCTCTATTGTTGGGATTACAATTGAAGATATAAATGTTCAAAGTGATTTTATTAAAGTAAAAGTTGTTGATACAAATATTGCTCAAAGTTATGTTGTGACACAAATTGATGGAACAGCTCTTCCAGTTGGACTATCTTTTGATCCAAAAACTGGTAATATAAGTGGGAAAATTCCTGCTGATTTAGATGAGCTAAAAATTAGTATTAAAGCTATAAATTCAGATGGAACAACAAGAGTGTTGAACTTAAAACTTGATTTAAAACAGTTAAAACAAAAAACACAAGCTGAAGTTAATGAAAGATTTGTAGGATTTAAAGAACAAATAGCTTTTGAAAATCAAAAGTTAGATAGTTATGGTTCTCATCTTGCTAAACTTTTTGCCTAAAAAAAGGATATTGTAAAATTTGGAATCAAATATATCAAAACTTCTACAGTTGGAACACAACTGTAGAAATTGTGAAAATATAAAAGAGTTATATTTTCAAATAGTAAATAATACAAGAAGCATTGTAAATTACTCTCAAGGTATTTTATTAACACCTGATTTAAAGGATAAATACAAAGTTGTAGCAATTTCAGATATATCTATGGTTGATTCAACTTCTCCTTATGTTCAATGGCTTGAAGAAATAATTGATGACTTACAAAAAAGTGAAAAGTCAAAAGATATTTTTATTGTTGATATAAAAAATGATTTAAAAGAGGAAAATTCTAAAGTTTCTCATGAATATGCTCCACCAAATTTAGTTTATATTCCTTTAAAAAACACAAAAGAAGATAGAGAAGTAAATTATATATTTTTGCTTTTCAAAGAAGAAAATTGGGATGAAAATGATATTTTGATGCTAAAACATCTCTCATCTTCATTGGCATATTTTTTATTTGCAATGAGAAGATGTAGTTTATTTCAATCATTAAAAAGAGTCTCATTTAAAAGTAGATATTTTAAAATTGCAGCAGTTTTTTTGTTTATTTTGATGCTTATGCCTGTTAGATTATCAGTTTTAGCTCCACTTGAAGTTGATGCAAAAAATCCTTATGTTGTATCTTCTGCTTTAAATGGAGTAATTGAAGAGGTAAAAGTTTTTCCAAATGATAAAATAGAAAAAAATCAGTTGATTGTTCAATTTGATGATGTTGATTTTACAAATAATTATTTGGTTGCAAAAAGAACTTTAGATGTTACAAATGCAGAACTTTTTACTACAAAACAGAGTAGTTTTTTAGACCCAAAACAAAAAAGTCAAATATCAAGTTTAGAAAATCAAGTAAAACTAAAAGAAGCAGAATTATCTTATGCTAAAGACCAATTAGATAAAACTAAAATTTATTCTAAAGAAGATGGTATTGCAATTATAAATAATCCAAATGACTGGAAAGGAAGACCTGTAACAACAGGTGAGAGAATATTTTTAATAGCAAATCCAAATAGTATAGAATTAAAAATTATGCTTCCAGCAAGTGATGCTATTTTTTTAGAAGAAAATGCAATAGTAAAAGCTTTTTTTGATAATGACCCAATAAATTCTTGGAGTGCAAAGGTAAAATATGTCTCATATAAGCCTGAACTTACTGAACAAAATATATTATCTTATAGAATAACTGCTGAGTTTGAAGATATAAAAGAAAATGGTTATATTCCTTCAATTGGACTTAGAGGAACAGCAAAAATTTATTCAAAAAAAGTAACTTTATTTTTCTATTTATTTAGAAAACCAATAACATCTGTTAGACAATGGATAGGTTGGTGATGTTTCAGCAACAGCAAGAACAAACAATATTACCAAAAATAAGAAATGATTTAAAACTATTAGAAACTTCAGTAGGAGAAGATGGTTCTAAAAAATGGCTTTTATTTGACCCTATTCAAAACAAATATTTTGATATTTCACTTGATACTTTTGAGCTAATCTCAAATTGGCAAAGTGATATTGAATTAGAAGAGTTTATAAAAATTTTAGAAGAGAAAAATTATCAAATTGAAAAAGAGTCTTTGAAAACTTTTGTTGATTTTTTAATCAACAATAATTTAATTGTTTGTGATGATTCAAAATATACTTCAAGAATGATAAGTATTCAAAAACAATCAAAACAAAATATTTTCAAATGGCTAATTCACAACTATTTATTTATAAGAATTCCTTTATTAAAACCTGATAAATGGCTTGAAAGAAATAAAACTAGAGTTGATTTTTTTTATTCTAGTCTTTGGCAAAATATAGTTTTATCTTTAGGTATTATAGGAATTATTTTTGTTTTAAGAGATTGGGATAGTTTTATCTCTACTTTTATGTATTTGTTTACTAAAGAGGGCTTTTTTTACTACTTTTTATCTTTAGTTTTTGTAAAAAGTTTTCATGAATTAGGACATGCATTTACAGCTAAAAAATATGGTTGCAAAGTTCCAACAATGGGAGTTGCATTTTTAGTTCTATTTCCAGTTTTATACACAGATACCACAAATGCTTGGAAACTAAAATCAAAATACCAAAGATTAAAAATTGTAATTGCTGGAATGAAAGTAGAGCTATATTTAGCTTTAATTGCTACTTTTTTATGGTCATTTGCTCCTGCAGGAATTTTAAAAAGTATTTTGTTTATTATTGCAACTACAAGTTGGATTAGTTCTCTTTTAATCAATATTAGTCCATTTTTGAGATTTGATGGTTATTATGCTTTATCAGATTTAACTGATACTAAAAATCTACAACCTCGTTCTTTTGCGATGGCAAGATGGTTTTTACGAAAAAATATTTTAGGTTTAGAAGAAGTTAAACCAGAAAGTTTGACAAAATCAAAAGAGAAGTTTTTTATAATTTATGCTATTGGAACTTGGATTTATAGGTTTTTCCTATTTTTAGGAATTGCTGTTTTAGTCTATTATTATGCTTTTAAAGTTTTAGGAATAATTTTATTTTTAGTTGAAATTGTATGGTTTCTTCTATTACCAATTTACAAAGAGTTGAAAGTTTGGTGGAGTAAAAAATCACAATTAGAATTTAATAAAAGAAATAAAATATCTTTAGCTGTTTTTTTAATAATTGTATTTTTGATATTTATTCCTTGGAATACAAATATCAAAATGCCAGCAATTATTGAGTCAAAAAATTATTTTGAATTTTATCCAAGTGAAAATGGATATATTGAAGAAATCTATTTTAATAGTGGAGAAAATGTAAAAAAAGGACAATTACTTTTACTCATCAAATCTCCAGAATTAGAACTTAAAATTTCTCAAATTGAAAAAGAGATTGAGCAAATGAGAATGGAAATAGATAAACAAGCTGGATTAAAAGAGAATTTAAATAAAAGATTTATTTTAGAAGAGAGTTTACAAAAAAAGTTAAATGAAAAAGAGGGACTAGAAAAGATTATCAAGAAATTTGAAGTAAGAGCAAATTTTGATGGAAAAATCTATTTTAATGATGTTTTTAAACCAAATCAATGGATAAGTAAAAAAGAGGTAGTTTTTACTTTATATGATAATTTAGATTATAGAATTGTTGGTTTTTGTAATGAAAATGATTTTAAATTATTAAAAGAAAATAGCGAAAGTAAATTTATTTTTAGTTCTGGTGATATTAAAGATATTCATTCAAATTTAACTACAATTTCTAAAGTTTCTATTCCATATCTTGAATTTCCAGAGTTATCAAGTGATTATAAAGGTGAAATAGCAACAAGATTGGAAAATAAAAAAATAAAAACAGAACAAGCATATTATAAAATAACTATAGATTTACAAAAAAATGAATTAGATTTAAAAAGTAGAAAAGTTGGAGTTTTAGTAACAAAAGGTGAAGCTTCAAGTTTTATATCAAGAATCTTTAAAAAAGCAGTTTCTGTTGTAATTAGGGAGAGTGAATTTTAAACTTTTATTGAAAAATTCTCAATAAAAGTTTATTCAACGATATTCATCAAAATATCTCTATAATGATTTAATTCTTTCATTTTTTCTTCATTACCATCGTTTAAATCAGGATGATATTTTTTCGCTAACTCTTTATATCTTTTTTTTACTTCTTCTTTTGTAGGAGTTTGAGTAAATCCAAAAAACTCTTTTGCTTTTGAAACTTCATCAAATCTTGCAGTATTTGAAAAACCTTGAAAACTCGAGTTATTAAAGTTTTGGAAATCTTTGAAATCAAAATCAAATTTTCCATTTTGAAACTGTGAATTATCAAATCTAAACTCAAAGTTATTAAAATTGCTTTGTTTTAACTTTTTTTTAAAATTATAGATTATAAATGCAATTATAGAAACTATTATTGCGATAATTATCAAAAAAGTTCCAAAGTTTGTAAATATTAAATATAAAATAAAAAGAAAAATAGCAACACTCAAAATTTTGTTAAATATATAAATAATTGTA
>RRZT011041271.1_pt1 | contig 17126 bp, 8 predicted proteins | sample 2165551 | NCBI WGS metagenome assembly RRZT01 (sample SAMN10456910, study PRJNA506462) | wastewater metagenome | biome: wastewater; feature: sludge; material: wastewater sludge; isolation source: wastewater sludge with Escherichia coli K12::gfp cells carrying plasmid... | place: USA: Moscow, Idaho ...
GGCGAGGTGGCCGGTGATGACCAGGTTCTGCAGCGACCGGCCCTGGGTGCGCTGCAGGCAGGTGATCACCACGACGCGTCCCGGCTCGTCGGTCCACAAGGTGCCCGTGGTCGGCAGGGCGGTCTTGTCGATGAGCTGCGAGCCATCCACCACGTAGTCGATGCCCCCCACCGTCATCGCGTCCCCCGCCGTCACGCGGGCGGTGGCGCTCGCCACGTCGAAGAGGTAGTTGCCCGGGGCGAACCCGCGATTGACCGAGTGCATCACCACGTACACCGTCCCGTCGGCAGCCTGGTCAAGACCCACCCCGAGGTTGCGGACGCGGTAGGCCTGCACGAAACCGGGCGGCGTCAGCGCGGAGCGGACCACGGACAGTTCGCCCATCGGGACGTCCATCCCCAGCGCTGGGACGGCGAACCGCAGCCCGCTGTCCGCGACGACGTCCATCTCAGCGATGACGCCCGCGTCCGGGACATCGCCCTCCCCCAGCGCGACGGCGTTGCCCTCGAGATCGACCGGCGCGCCCGCCCGCAGGACCAGGCTGCTCGCCACGAGGACCACGCCCGCCAGGAAGAGCACCAGGAAGAGCACCAGAACGGAGCGGCGCGGCGCGCGTCGACTGCGCGCGGCCTGATCGTGCGGGCTCATGGGTACTCCCTTCCTCGTCCAGCCTAGGAGGCGGCGAGGGCGGGAGGGTGTGACCCCTCCCGCCCTCGCCGCAGTGTGACTCACATCACACCAGGTGGATCACTCCATCCGGCTACGCCGAGCCAGGACGAAGGTCGTACCCGCAGCACCCACCACCAGCAGCGCCAGACCCGCGTACAGCACGCCGCCCGGAAGGGCCTCACCGCCGGTGTGCACCGACGGACCCGTCGGAACGGTCGGGGTGTGCGTCGTGGTGCAGCCCTGCTCGGTGCCGGCGACACAGTTGGACGGGACGCTCGGGTTGCCCGGGTTGTTCGGGTTCTCCCCGCTTCCCACCACGAGGTTCACCAGCGTGTCCGCCTCGGTCACATCCGAGTTGACGGTCACCCGGTAGGTGAGCGTCGCGGACTCGCCGACGGCCAGGTCGCCGGTCCAGGTCAACGTGCTGCCCGACACCGTCGGAGCCGCACCCACCGAAGCCGATGCCGATCCGCCGACGAAGGCCGCGTGGGCCAGCACACCGGACAGGTCATCCTTCACGGCCACGTTGGTCAGGTCGGTGTTGCCCGTGTTCCGCGCCACCACCGTGTAGGTGATGGTCTGGCCCGGCTTCACCGTGGCCCCGGACGCCGGATCGGACGACTTCGCCACCGCCAGCCCCGGAATGCCCGGGGTGTGGCTAGTGGTGCAGTCCTGCTCCGAACCCGTCACACAGTTCGACGGGACGTTCGGGTTGTCGGGATTGTTCGGGTTGGTTCCCTCACCCGTCACGTGATTGACCAGCACATCCGCGGCCGTCACGTCATCGTTGATCGTCACCTGGTAGGTGAGCGTCACCGTGCCCTCGACAGCCAGGTCACCGGTCCACGTGAGAGTGGTGCCGCTGACCGTCGGGGCCGCACCCGTCGACGCCGTCTCCGAACCCGCCACGTACGTGCCGTGGTTCAGCACCGCCGCCAGGTCGTCGTCCACCGTGACGTTGGTCAGGTTGGTGTTGCCCGTGTTGGACGCCACCACGGTGTAGGTGATCGTCTGGCCCGGGTTCACCAGGGAACCCGACTCGGGATCCGAGGCCTTCTTCACGGTCAGCCCCGGAATCCCCGGCGTGTGCGACGTGGTGCAGTCCTCCTCCGACCCCGTCACACAGTTCGACGGGACGCTCGGGTGGTTCGGGTCGTTGGGGTTGGTTCCCTCACCCGTCACGTGATTGACGAGCACGTCCTCCGCCGTCACGTCGGCGTTGACCGTCACCTGGTAGGTGAGCGTCACCGTGCCCTCGACCGGCAGGTCACCCGTCCAGGTCAGCGTCGTGCCGCTCACCGTCGGAGCCGCACCGACCGACGCCGTCTCCGAACCCGTCACGTAGGCGCTGTGGTTCAGCAACGCCGCCAGGTCGTCGTCCACCGTCACATTCGTCAGCGGGGTGTCACCGGTGTTCGTGGCCACCACCGAGTAGGTGAGGGTCTGACCGCGGTAGACCTGCGAACCGGACGCCGGATCGGCGGACTTCTTCACCGACAGGGAGGAGTCCCCCGGGGTGTGGGTGGTCGTGCAGTCCTGCTCCGACCCCGTCACGCAGTTGGAGGGGACGTTCGGGTGGTCCGGGTTGTTCGGGTTGGTGCCCGTGCCGGTCACATGGTTCACCAGCACGTCCGCCGGAGTGGCGTCCTGATCCACCGTCACCCGGTAGGTCAGCGTCACCGACTGGCCGACGGCCAGGTTGCCCGTCCAGGCCAGATCGTTGCCGCTCACCGTCGGAGCAGCGCCGACCGTCGCCTGAGCGGAGCCGTTCACGAACTCGGCGTGAGCCAGGACGCCCGACAGGTCGTCCCGCACGGTGACGTTCGTCAGCGGCGTGTTGCCCGTGTTGCTGGCGACCACCGTGTACGCGACCGTCTGGCCGGGGTTCACGACGGAGCCGGAGGCGGGGTTGGAGGACTTCGCGACCACCAGCTTCGGGGTCTGGGCCGTGTTGGTCACCGCACAGTTCACGTCATCACCGATCTGGACGATGACGTCGACACCCGCTCCGTTGTTCACCGAGGTGATCTGGTTGTCGGGGACGGCTGCCCCGTTACGGGTGCACTTCCATGACTTCGTGTAGTCGCCCAGCGTCGAGGTGCTCCCCGCCGCCATCTGCTCCTGGAACCGCACCAACGTGCCGTTCTGGGCGGCCAGGATGGTTTCCGGAGTGGTCGAGGCGGCATTGGTACCCGAGGTGGACGCCGGCGCGCCGATCACGGTCCCGGAGTTGGCGTAGTTGGTCGACACGACGAAGTTGTCGTTGGCGGCCACCCGGTCGGTCACGATCTTGCTGGCGCTGACCTGAGCGAACATGACGGCGAACGCCACACCTTGGCGGCTGGAGGAAACGCCGTTGAAGAACTGAATGCCGACCTCGCTCGGCGCGCTCGTGGAAAGAAGCGCCGCCCCCACGGGCTGCGCGGCGCCCTCGTCGGGGGCACCCATGCAGGTGACTCGGTTAGTTCCCGCTCCCGAGAATTCCAGACCGCACGGCGACAGGTACCCGGAAGGCGTCACGGCCGCGTAGTTGTTCAGGACCTGGTCAGACGTGAAAATCAGACCTTCGTTGGCGTTGGTCGACTCGGCATCAGCCAGCACGAACGTGTAGCCGCTGGTCACGACCTGACTCGTGTTGATGTCGGTCACGACGATGTTGCTGAAGTTGATGCTGCCGTTGTTCCCGATCTGAGCGGGGACGTTCTGCTGGTAGATGACCGGCTTGCCGCCGACACCCGCGTAGATCTCCCGGCCGAAGACCGCCTGCGACCAAGTCGGCGCGGTGGACGCGTACACGGGCTTCATCAGCCCGGTGGGGCCGGCCGTCTGCTTCGCGGTCATGGTGAGCCGGTAGTGGCCGATGTCCAAGCTCATCTGCTGACCGCCCGGCGACTGCGCCTGAGTCGAGTCGAACGACGACATGTCGATCCAGCACAGGGTGCTGGCATTGGGACCGTTGGTCCCGTAATGACACCCTTCGACCTCCGCGGCCTGCGCCTTCGCAGTCGGGAAGAAGACTGCGGACAGCCCCATGATGAGCACGAGACCGAGCAGCAGCGCACCCAGACGCGACCGGCCCTCCTCCGTTGTTCTCCGACGTGGTGTGGTTTTCATCAGTTCCGTTCCCCATTTCCCCTGACGGGCCGCCCGACCCTTCGAGGTTTTCGTGGCGTGATCCCGCTTGTGTCCCCAGGCGTCATATCGCTCAATGAGCGTAAACGCCGTCATGAGCGGCACTCACTTCACGCATCGGTTGCCGATCTCCCGCACCTCGTTCCACCCCGCGACTCCCGTTCACATGAATGGCATCCGACGGACATACCGGCCTCGGCGCCCCCGGCACCGGCGGGGGCGCTGCCTGCGCGCGGGCGCTCTGCTCACGAGAGTCCCCGGTGACCCTCGGGTCTGTCGGCCCGGGCTGGCAGGCTGGGGGCGTGCACGCGGCTGACCGAGACCCCGAGGCGGGGACCACCATGCTTGCCGGGTTCTCCGCCGCGACGCGGGCCTGGTTCCTGGGGAACTTCCCCGCGCCCACTCCGGCCCAGTCCGGGGCCTGGGAGGCGATCTCCGCCGGCCGGCACACCCTGGTCGTCGCTCCGACGGGCTCCGGCAAGACGCTGTCGGCCTTCCTGTGGGCGATCGACCGCCTTGCCACCGAGCCGCCGCCCGCGGTGATGCGCCGTTGCCGCGTCGTCTACGTCTCCCCGCTGAAGGCCCTGGCGGTGGACGTGCAGAAGAACCTCCGCGCCCCGCTGCTCGGTATCGGGCACGCCGCCGACCGGCTCGGCCTGCCGCGGCCCGACCTCAGCGTCGGCGTCCGCTCCGGAGACACCCCCGCCGATCAGCGGCGACGCTTCGCCCGCCACCCCGACGACATCCTCATCACCACCCCCGAGTCGCTCTACCTGCTGCTGACCTCGCAGGCCCGGGAGGCGCTGCGCGGCGTCGAGACGGTGATCCTCGACGAGGTGCACGCCGTCGCAGGCACCAAGCGCGGCGCCCACCTGGCCCTCACCTTGGAACGCCTCGATGCGCTCCTGGACGCGCCCGCCCAGCGCATCGGCCTGTCGGCGACCGTGCGTCCGCTGGACGAGGTGGCCCGGTTCCTCGCCGGTGGCCGCCCGGTGACGACCGTCGCTCCGGCCGCCTCCAAGCAGTGGGAGCTGACCGTCAATGTGCCGGTCCCCGACCTGGCGGCGCTGGCCGCCGAACCGGCCGAGGACGGGGAAGCCGCACGCCCGTCGATCTGGCCGCACGTCGAGGAGCGGATCGTCGACCTGATTGAGAGTCATCGCTCGACGCTGGTGTTCGCCAACTCGCGTCGCCTGGCAGAAACCCTCACGACCCGGCTCAACGAGATCGCCAGCCGGCGGGCCACCGGCGCCGACCCGCGCTCCCACCCCGAGGGCATGGCGCCGCCCCCGCACTCGACCGGCTACGGCACCACCTCATATGCCGCCGACGCCCCCCTCGAGATCGCCCGGGCTCACCACGGCTCCGTGTCCCACGAACAACGCGCCCAGACCGAAGAGGCCCTCAAGGAAGGTCGCCTGCCCGCCGTCGTGGCGACCTCGAGCCTCGAACTCGGCATCGACATGGGCGCCATCGATCTGGTCGTCCAGGTCGAGGCCCCTCCGTCCGTCGCCTCCGGCCTCCAACGCGTCGGGCGCGCCGGACACCAGGTGGGGGCGACCTCGGAGGGGGTGTTCTTCCCCAAGTTCCGCGGGGATCTGGTCGCCAGCGCCGGCATCGTCGAGCGGATGCGCGCCGGCGCCATCGAGGCCCTCGCCATCCCGGCCAACCCCCTGGACGTGCTGGCTCAGCAGATCGTCGCCATGGTGTCGCTCGACGACTGGTCCGTCGACGACCTCGAGGCGGTGCTGCGGCGGGCGGCGCCGTTCGCGACGCTCACGCGCGGCGTCCTGGAGGCGGTCCTCGACATGCTGACCGGGCGCTACCCCAGCGAGGAGTTCGCGGAACTGCGCCCCAGGCTCGTCTGGGATCGGCTCACCGGCACCCTGACGGGCCGCAGGGGCGCCCAGCGGATCGCCGTCACCTCCGGCGGCACCATCCCCGACCGCGGCCTGTTCGGGGTGTTCATCGCCGGGGATGGCCCGGGCCGCCGGGTGGGCGAGCTCGACGAGGAGATGGTGTACGAATCGCGCGTCGGGGACGTCATCACGCTGGGCACCTCCAGTTGGCGCATCGAGGACATCACCCACGACCAGGTGCTGGTCACTCCCGCCCCCGGCCAGGCCGCCCGGCTGCCGTTCTGGAAGGGCGACACGCTCGGGCGTCCCGCCGAGCTGGGGGCCGCCGTCGGGGGCTTCGTCCGGGAGGTCGCCTCGCTGCCCACGGACATTGCACGGGAGCGATTGGCGGCGTCTGGACTGGACGCGTGGGCGTCCGACAACCTGCTCGGCTATCTCACCGAGCAGCGGGAGGCGACCGGCTCGCTGCCCACCGACACGACGCTGGTGGTGGAGCGGTTCACCGACGAACTCGGCGACTGGCGGATCGTGATCCACAGCCCGTTCGGAGCGCGGGTGCACGCGCCGTGGGCGCTCGCGATCGGCGCCCGGCTGCGGGAGCGGTTCGGCGTCGACGTCTCGGCCATGCATGCCGACGACGGCATCGTGCTGCGGCTGCCCTACCTGGGCGATCCCGATGCCGAGGGCGGCCTCGGCTCCGACCTTCCCGCCGACCTGCTGGACCTGATCCTGCTCGACCCCGACGACGTACGCGCCCTGGTCACCGAGGAGCTGGGCGGCTCGGCGCTGTTCGCGGCCCGGTTCCGCGAATGTGCCGGCCGAGCCCTGCTGCTGCCGAACCGGCGTCCGGGGAAGCGTCAGGCGTTGTGGCAGCAGCGGCAGCGCTCGGCGCAACTGCTGGAGGTGGCCAGTCAGTATCCGGGGTTCCCGATCGTGCTGGAGGCGGTCCGCGAGTGCCTCCAAGACGTGTTCGACCTGCCTGGACTCGTCGAGCTGATGAGCCGGGTGCGGGCCCGCGAGGTGGCCGTGGTGGAGGTCACCACCCCCACACCGAGCCCGTTCGCGTCCAGCCTGCTGTTCGGCTACGTCGCGCAGTACTTGTACGAGGGCGACTCGCCGCTGGCCGAGCGCCGAGCGGCCGCCCTGTCGCTGGATCCCGACCTGCTGGCCGAGCTTCTGGGCACCTCCGAGGGGCTGAGCCTGCGTGACCTGCTCGACCCGGACGCCCTGACCCGCACCGAGGCCGAGTTGCAGCACCTGGCCGAAGGACGCCGGGCCCGGGACCCCGACGAACTTCACGACGTGCTGCGCGTCCTGGGGCCGCTGTCGGCCGCCGAACTGGCAGCCCGGTCCGCGGACCCGCTCGCCGTGCCCGCCTGGCTGGCCGAACTGGAGGCGTCCCGGCGGGTCTTCGCCACCGCGTCCCGCGACTCGAACCCGGATGATCCCTCGGGCGTCGCCGCGGCGCACCCGGTGTGGTGGGTGGCCGCCGACGACGCGGGCCGCGTCCGGGACGCCCTCGGCGTCGCCCTGCCGGGCGGGCTGCCGCAGGCGTTCACCGATCCGGTCGCCGACCCGCTCGCGGATCTGCTGGTCCGCTACGCCCGGACGCATGGGCCGTTCACCAGCGACGACGTCGCGGCCCGGCTGGGGCTGGGCCGCTTCGTCGTGGAGTCCACGTACGCCCGACTCGCCGCCGACGGCCGCGTCGTCGCCGGGGACTTCTCCCCGTTCGGCTGGACGCGCAGCGACGGCACCGCCTCTGACGGAACCACCCGCGAGTGGGTCGACCCCGGCGTCCTGCGGATCATCCGCCGCCGCTCGGTGGCGGCGCTGCGCGCCGAGGTCGAGCCGGTGGAGGCGTCCGCGTTCGCGCGGTTCGTCCCTGCCTGGCAGGGCGTCGGTGGGGCCTACCGCGGGGTGGACGGCGTCCTGCGGGCCGTCGAGCAACTCGCGGGCGTGCCGCTGCCCGCCTCCGCGTGGGAGACGCTGATCCTGCCCGCCCGGGTGCGCGACTACGCCCCCGCCCTCCTCGACGAGCTGTGCGCCGCCGGGGAACTGACCTGGCGCGGCGAAGGGGCGCTGACGGCGTCCGATGGCTGGATCAGTCTGTGGCCCGCCGATCTGGGTCCCGTCGGCGAGGGGCCGGGCGAACCCGAGGGCGACGTGGAGGCCGCCCTGCTGGAGGCCCTCCGTTCGGGTGGGGCGGCGTTCTTCGGGTCCTTGACGCACGCGCTGACCGATCCCGCCGGGCAGGGCGTCGCGGAGGCGTTGTGGTCACTGACCTGGAAGGGACTGGTGACCAACGACACGTTGGCCCCGGTGCGTGCCCGGCTGGGCGGCGGCGCGACGCCGACGCACCGGGTCCGGGCCGCCGCCCCACGGGGACGCTACGGTGGCCGCCCTCGGCTGCCCCGTACCCCGCGCGGCGATGCACCCCGGGCCGTGGGAGGGCGCTGGTCGGCGCTCCCGATCGTCACCCCGTCGCCGGAAGAGCGGCTGGTGCTCACCGCCGAGTTGCTGCTGGATCGCTACGGCGTCGTGACCCGCGGCTCGGCCCAGTCCGAGGGCGTCGAAGGGGGCTTCGCGGGGGTCTACAAAGTGTTCGCGACGGCGGAAGACGCGGGACGTCTCCGGCGAGGCTATTTCGTGGAGGGCTTGGGGGCGGCGCAGTTCGCCACCACCGGCGCGGTCGACCGGCTACGCGCGCTGGGGTCGGCTGAGACGAGCGGGCGGAGCCACGCCCCCGACACGCTGGTGCTGGCCGCGACCGACCCGGCGAACCCGTACGGCGCCGCGCTGCCGTGGCCGGCATCGGGGGAGCATCGCCCCGGACGCAAGGCAGGAGCTCTGGTCGTGCTGGACTCCGGCGACCTGATCGCCTACCTGGAACGTGGGGGACGCACCGTCTTGACCTGGTCGCAGGACGCCGACGCCCTCGCCAGGGCCGCCTCCGCGCTGGCGGCCCTGGTGCGCAGCGGCCGGGTCTCCGGGCTGACGGTCGAGCGGGTCGACGGCGAGCAGGCGCTCGGCTCCGCCGCCCCGCTGATCGCCGCCCTCACCGCCGCAGGGTTCCACCAAGTCCCGAAGGGGCTCCGGTTGCGCCGCTGACGTGGCGAGAGCGCCGCCTGGTCAGTGCTGCGAGATGCAGAACTGGTTGCCCTGCGGGTCGGCCAGCACGTACCAGCCGAAGTTGCCGTAGCTGTGCTCACCCACCAGCGTCGCGCCCGCGGCCAGCGCTTCGTCGCGGGCCGCGTCGGCGTCGGGGGCCGTCAGATCCAGGTGGACGCGGTTCTTCCCCGGAGTGGGGTCGTCGACCCTCTGCACCGCCACCCGAGGCTCACTGCCCAGGACGTAGAAGAAGGCGTCGTTGCTGTCGATGATCTCAGCGCCGAGCCGTGCGGACCACCAGCGGGCCAGGGGTTCGGGATCGGCGGAGTCGAAGGTCACCATGCTGAGGGAGAGAGCCATGCCTTCACGGTACGGCCCGGCAACGACAAAAGCGGGGGGACGGGGCGCGTCCGGCGCCGACCGGGGAAGCGCGCAGCCCCGCATGCACGCGGCCGAGGGAGCCTGCAGTGCGGGATGATCCTCCCGTGCACGTCACTCACCTCGAACGCGTCCTCGGCCTCACCTGGCCGGGGATCCACAGCGAGCCGTTCGGCGGATGGCTGCTGCGGGCCGGGCGCGGCGTCACCTCGCGCGCCAACTCCGCGCTGGTGCTGGGCGATCCGGGCGTTCCGACGGAGGAGGCGCTGGACGCGGTGGCGGCCTGGTACCGGACGCGAGGGCTGCCGCCGCGGCTGCAGATCGCCGCTTCGATTGCCGCATGCGGGTCTCTCACCGAAGCCGAGGGAGGGGACCACGGGCGGCGGGAGGTGACCGACGCGGCCTGTGCGCGGCGCGGCTGGGTCGCCTCTCCGTGGACGTGGGTGATGACGCGTCCGCTCGACGGTGAGCCGGACGCAGCGGGAGATCAGACCGTGGGACTAGGGGATCTCGAGGTGGCCTGGTCGGGGGAACCTCCGCCGACCTGGTCGCCCGAGCGAGCCGCGGAGGCAACCGCGGCACCCGCGCTGTTCGCGACCGTCCGCCTGCACGGCGAGGCGGCGGGGGTGGGACGCCTCGCGCTGGCCGAAGACTGGGCCGTGTTGACCGACCTGACTGTGGAGCCGCAGGTGCGCGGGCGGGGAATCGGAGGGGCGGTGGTCGAGGCGCTGTGCCGCCGGGCCAAGGCGGAGCGCGCTACGGCGGTGGCACTGCAGGTGCTGGCCGACAACCCGGCTCGTCGGCTGTACCGGCGGTTGGGGTTCAGCGACCATCACGCCTACCGCTATCGAACGGGCGGGTGAGGATCAGAGTTCAGCGACGAGCGGAGCGATCGCCATGGCGACGACGAGAGCGACGACGAGGAGGACGAGAAGCGTGGTGAGGAACATGTATCCAGGTTCCCCGCTGGCAGGCCCGCGCACATCGGCTCGGCGGCTCGATCGGCCTCCCCCCGGCGACGCAGGGGAACCCCCTCAGAGCCGTGCCCTGGGAGGATCGCGGGGCTAGTCTTCCGGCATGGCCCTGAGCGTCTTCGATCTCTTCTCCATCGGGATCGGACCGTCGTCGTCCCACACGGTCGGCCCGATGCGCGCGGCCGGGCTGTTCCTCGACCTGCTGGGGGACCGCCTGGACGCCGTCGCGCGCATCACATGCCTGCTCTACGGCTCCCTCGGCGCGACCGGCCGCGGCCACGGGACCGACAACGCCGTGATCCTCGGCCTGCTCGGTGAGCGCCCCGAGACGGTCGACCCGCGCAGCGTCGCCGCCACGGTCCGTGCCACCTACTCCGAACGAACGCTGCTGCTCGCTGGCCGTCACCGCATCGGGTTCGACCCGGCCACCGACCTCGTGCTCGACGGCACCATCGAACTCCCGGCCCATCCCAACGGGATGGTGCTGAGCGCCGACGCCGCCGACGGCTCGACCCTGGCCACCGAGACCTACTACTCGGTGGGCGGCGGGTTCGTCGTCACCGGGGACGCGGCGGCGTCCGACCCGGTCGTCCCCGACGCCGCCGATGTGCCCCACCCGTATTGGACGGCGTCCGACCTCATGGCGATCTGCGACACCACCGGGCTCTCGATCGCACGCGTCGCCCTCGAGAACGAGCGTGCGATGCGCCCCGAGGCGGACATCCGGGCAGGCCTGGCCGGCATCTGGGCGGTGATGCGCGAGTGCGTCCGCAACGGCGCCGAGACCGAGGGGCGCCTCCCCGGCGGCCTGCGCGTCCTGCGTCGCGCCCCCACCCTGCACGCCAAACTGGTGGCCGAGGGCGACAGCACCGATCCGCTCCGCGGCCTGGACTGGATCACCTTCTACGCCCTCGCGGTCAACGAGGAGAACGCGGCGGGCGGGCGCATCGTCACGGCACCCACCAACGGCGCCGCAGGAATCATCCCCGCCGTTCTCCACTACTACTGGGACTTCGTCCCGGGCGCCGACGAGAAGGGCGTCGCGACGTTCCTGCTGACCGCGGCCGCCATCGGGATGATCTTCAAGAACACCGCCTCCATCTCGGGCGCCGAGGTCGGCTGTCAGGGCGAGGTCGGGTCCGCATGCTCCATGGCCGCCGCCGGATTGGCCGCCGTGCTCGGTGGGACGTCGGAGCAGGTCGAGAACGCCGCCGAGATCGGGATGGAGCACAACCTGGGGCTGACGTGCGATCCCGTCGGCGGCCTGGTGCAGATCCCCTGCATCGAGCGCAACGCCATCGCCTCGGTGAAGGCCGTCGCCGCGGCCCGCACAGCGCTGCGCGGGGACGGCTCTCACATCGTGAGCCTCGACAACGTCATCAAGACCATGCGGGACACCGGCCGCGACATGCAGGCCAAGTACAAGGAGACCGCGCTGGGCGGGCTGGCCGTCAATGTGGTGGAGTGTTGACCCCCGCGCACAACTTGCGTCCGGCTCTGACAAGCACAGGGACGGGGGATTCCCCCACCCCCTCAGGAGCACACGCCGTTATCGGGCAAACTGACGGGGTGGAGAGGATCATCGAGGCACAACCCGGCGACGAAGTGCCCATCTGGATCCAGGATCGAGGTGGCCGCGGTCTGCGTCTGCGCGGCCACATCGTCATCGAGGACCTGCGTCCGGTGCTGTCGGCGATCGCGACGCAGCAGGGCGCGAACGGACCCCAGAACCCGGTGACGCAATACATGCTCGCGGAAGCCTCGCACTACCTCGCCGACCGGCTGCTCGACGACGGCCAGCCCACCAACGACGGCCGGGCCTCCGTGCCCAGGACGCTGTCGAGTGCGCTGGGCCACCAGCCGTTCGTCGAGACCGTGCTGGGCATGAGCCAGCATCAGATGCTGCGCCGCTGGCCGCTCGCCTCCGACTGGTACACCGACGTCATCAACTACGTCATGCGTCCCGCCCGCTTCACCTCGCCCAGCTCGCCGCTCGCCCCGCAACTGGTGGAGCATGCGACCGGCCCCCTGGGTGACCTGATCCGGTTCTTCGTCGACGAGTCCTACCGGCTCGCGGCGGCCTCGCGCACCATTCGGGTCGCCGAGGCGCTGCAGACCCTCTGGCCGGACTACCCGCCGGTGCGGCACGCGATGGCGTCCTACCGGCACGAGGTCCTGGAGCAGTACGTCCCGCTCTACAACGCGATCATCGCGGCCTACGACCTGCGGCCCCACCGCGACATCGACCTGACGGCGATCAGCTGGGCGTTCAACGCCTTGTCGTCGGGCAACATCATCGAGCAGCTCGCCGACCAGAACCCCATCCGCGTGGACGCCCACGGAACCCCCTGGACGCTGGCCGCGTACAACTGCCTGCTGCTGGTCGCCGGGTCGTGCACCGACCACGCGGGCCGGACGCTGCCGCCGGAGGAGTTCGCAGCGTTGCTGCCGGTCGCCCCCCTCAACCCGGGCGACGCCTGAACCAGAGCGCCGCCCGCGCCCTCACAGGCTCAGGCCCAGGCGTTCCAGAAGGGGCCCCAGCTCGGGGTCGCGACCGCGGAACGTCCGGTAGGTCTCCAGCGCATCCACCGATCCGCCCGGAGCCAGCAGGGTGCGCCGGAAGTGGTCCCCGTTCTCCCGCGTGCCGCCGCCGTTCGCCCTGAACCAGGCCACGGCGTCCGCATCCATCACCTGGGCCCACGTGTAGCCGTAGTATCCGGCCGCGTAGTCGGAGCCCCAGATGTGATTGAAGTAGGCCGACCGGTAGCGCGGCGGGACGAGAGCCGAGTCGACGCCCCAGGCGGCCAGCGCCCGCTCCTCGAAGGCCTCGACCTCCTCGGCGGTCGCGGGCAGTTCCTCCAGCGGAGTCTGATGCCAGGCCTGATCGAGCAGCGTGGCAGCCATGATCTCCACGGTGCCGAAACCCTGGTTGAACGAGGATGCGGCGTCCAGCTTCGCGAGCAGGTCCGCGGGCAGCACCCGGTCGGGGACCATGGACCAGAACTCGTTGACCTGCGAGGGGAACTCCACGAAATCGCGCGGGGTGGAGGTGCCCGACCTCGACGGGTACTTGGTGTTCGCGAACAGCCCGTGCAGGGCGTGTCCGAACTCATGGAACATCGTGGTGACGCCGTCCCAGCTGATCGTCGTCGTGGACGGCGTGTAGTTGCAGTTGTTGGTGACGACCGGGAGCGACCGGAACACGGTCGTCTGGTTGACCACCGGCGTCATCCAGGCGCCACCCTGCTTGGTGGGGCGCGCCCAGAAGTCCATCAGGAACAAGCCGATCGGGCTGCCGTCGGCGTCCCTGACCTCGTACACGTCCGCCTCGGGGGTGTGGCCGACCAGGTCGGGGCGCGGCTCGAAGGTGATCCCGTACAGATCGTGGGCGGCGACATAGACCGCATCCAGGACCCGGTTGACGTCCAGGTAGGGGGCCAGTTCGGCCTCCTCGACGCCGAACCGCTCGGCGCGCACGAGGTCGGCGACAAACTCCCAATCCCAGGGGGCGAACTCCTCACCGGGCTCCAGGTCGGCGAACCGTGCGGCGAAGACGGCGGCGTCGGCGTCCGCCTGGGCCCTCGCGGCCCGGCCCAACGGGCCCATCAGGGCGTTGACGGCGTCGGTCGTCTTCGCGCAGCCCGCCGAGATCGACAAGGCGGCGTAGTTCTCGTATCCGAGCAGGGTCGCCTTGCGGGAGCGGGCCCGGGCGATCGACGCGATGATCGCGCGCGCGTCGTGTTCGCCGCCCAGCCCACGCGACACCGACGCCTCGAAGAGGCGGCGCCGCAGCGGTCGGTGGCGCAGCTTGGCCAGCAACGGCTGCTGAGACGTGTTGACCAACTCGATCCGCCACGTGCCGTCCCCGGCATCGAGGGCCGCGATCTCCTCCCCGGTGAGCCCGTCAAGTTCCGCGGCGTCGCTGACGATGACCGCCCCGGCGACGCGCGCGTCCCGGTTGACGCGCTGGAACCGGGCGCCCAACTCGGCCAGTTCGGTGTTCAGCTCGCGCAGCCGGGCCTGATCCTCCGCACCGAGGGCGACCCCGGCGCGCGTGAAGGCCGCCAGCGTCTCGCTGAGCAGGTAGGCATCCTCGGCGTCCAGGGCCACCTCACCGTCGCGCGCCCGGGCGTCCAGGGCGACGAACCGCGCATACAGCGACGCGTCGAGGTGGATGGCGTCCGCGTGCTGCGCGAGCAGCGGACCCGCCTCTTCGCGCAGCGCGTCCAACTCGGGGGTGCTGTTGGCCAGCCACACGGCCTCGAACGCCAGCAAGGTGCGCTCAAGCAGCGTCCCGGATGCCTCCCACGCGTGCAGGACGTTCTCCACACTCGCCGGGGCGTCGGCGGCGGCCAGCGTCGACAGTGCAGCGCGCTGCTGCTCCATGCCCGCGAACAACGCCTCCCGGTAGTCCGCGGCCGTCAGCGCCGCGAAATCGGGCAGTTGATAGGGCAGGTGCGAACGGTCGGCGAGCGGATTGTCCGAGGAAAGCGTCATGCCTCCCAACCTACTCGAGCCCGCCTGCGCGAGCCGTGCGGGTTCCCGCCGGAACGCCTGTGTCGCGGGCGCTCGTTCAGACCTGGACGCGCACCACGCTGAGGGCCGCGCGGACGCCCGCCGCTTCGACGACGCCCAGGGTGCCGTCGGCGACGGCGGCGTCCACGCGCGCGGAGAAGCGATCCAGTGCGGCCGAGGCGTCCCCGCCGGATCTGATCTGCTGGGAGGCGGTGTCCCACTGGGTTTGCAGCGCGGATGAGGCCTGCCCGGGCATCAGGGCGACCGCGGTGTCCACCCCCGCCAGGGAGGCATGCAGGACGGCCGTGGACGCGACGGCGGTGAGCGCTCCGGGCAGATCGCTGGGCAGGTTCAGGGCCGGGAGCTGCGGGGAGACGGTCCGCGACGTCGTGGTCGAGGCCGCGCCGAGCGCTGGCGTCACGAGTCCGGTGCCCAGCAGAAACGTGGTGGCGAAGATCAGCGTCGCGCCGATCAGCACCGCAATCCAGGTGGTGGCCGTGCGGAAGCGCGCGGTCGAGAGGGGCGCCCCGCCGGCCTGGTCGGCGGCGAAGCCGCCGCGCTGCGCGCTGCCGGGGGTGGCGTCCGGGGTGAACGCATACCCGCGGGGCATCGCGTCGGGGCCTTGCCGCGGGGAGACGGGGATCGGCTCGATCCGCGTGGCTTGCGCGACCGCGGAACTGTTCCGGGACGCCCCACCACGCGGATCGTGGAACATCCGCGGATCGCGGTCGGCCACCGGCGGCCCGCTGGGGCGGGTGTCGATCCGCGTCATTTCGGCGGGCCGCAGGGCATCAGCGGTGGGCCAGGGTGCGGCAGCCCCGTGCGCCGTCACCCCTCCTGGCGGAATCTGGCCAGTGATCGTGGACGCGACCGGCGCAGCGCTCGGGGTCGCCGGAGCCCGCCCGATCGGGGGGACCGTCCGCTGACCGTGCGAGGGCAGCAGACCGTGGGAGGGCAGCACCTGCGTCGGCGCGTCGGCGCCCGGCCCCGGAGTCCTCACCTGCACCCCGGGCGGCTGCCCGTCCGACGTCGCGCCTGACCTCCCGACCAGCCCTGGGGCGGCAGCCGATGCGCCGACCACCACGGCGGACGCTGCGCCAAGACCGCCCACGGCGGCCCCCGCAACGCCGGCCAGCCCGGCCGCACCCGCCACGGGCGCCAGCGCCGCCGCCCCGGGGATCACCGCAGCGAACCCGGCCACCTCCGCCGCGGACGCCACCTCGCCCCCCGACAGGCTGCTGGCACCAAGACCCTGTGACGTCGGCAGCACCGCGGTGGCGGCGGGAGGTTCGCTGCGTCCCAGCACCGCCGTCGCCGCCTCCGCGCCGAGGCCGAGGACAGCGGTCGCCTGCGAGGCATCGTCGGCGCCCGCGGGAAGCACGGCCGTCGCCGCGTGCGGGTCCCCCGCGGCGGGAAGGACCGCGGCCATCGCCTGCCCTGCCCCCGAGACGGGCAGCGCCGAGGTGGCGTCCGCATTCGGGTTGGACTCCAAGTGATCCAGAGCGGCGGCCACCACCGCCGTGTCCGGCCGCGCGTCGGGGTCCTTGGCGAGCATGCGTTCGATCAGGTCGGCCAGCGTCCCCGCGACGCCCGGGCGCAGCGCCCGCACCTCGGGAACCGGATCGTTCAGGTGCCGATTCGCCACCTGAATGGCGTTGTCACCGGAGTAGGGCGGCTTGCCCGTGAGCATCGCGATCAGGACGCCGCCCAGGGCGTACACGTCGGAGGCAGGCCCCGCCCGGCGTCCGAGCGCCTGTTCAGGCGACATGTAGGCCGCCGTGCCCATCGTGGTGGCGGGCGCCGTGAGGTGGGTGTCGGAGTCCAGCTGGGCAAGGGCGATGCCGAAGTCGAGGAGCTTGACGTCATCGCCGCTGATCATGATGTTCGCCGGCTTGATGTCGCGGTGCACGACGCCGATGGCGTGGGTGGCCACCAGCGCGGCCGCGGCCTTGCGCGCGAGGGTGACGGCACGACGCTCCGTCAGGGGCCCCTCGGCGCGCAGAACATCGGCGAGGGTCGCGCCGGGCAGCAACTCCATGACGAGGTAGGCGATCCGGTTCTCGGTGCCCGCGTCGAAGATCGTGACGATCCCGGGATGGTTGAGCCGCGCCGTCGCCAAGGCTTCGCGATGAAACCGGGGGGCGACGGTGATGTCGGTGGTCTGGGACAGATCCACCAGTTTCACCGCCACATCGCGGCACAACCGTTCGTCCGTGGCCCGGTACACCTGGCCCATGCCGCCCCGCCCCAAGCGGGCATGCAGACGGTACCGCTGCCCGATCAGGTCGCCGTCACGCATGTGGGCAGTCTAAGTCAGTGGTTCTGTGAGGTCCTCAGCCCCCAGCACGACCCGGCGTCCGCCCACGGTGCCCCCCCCCCCCCCCCCCCCCCCCCCCCCCCCCGGGCCCCCCCCCGCCCCCCCCCCCCCCCCCCCCCCCGGGCCCCCCCCACACCCCCGCCCACGCCCCCCCCGGGCCCCCCCCCCCCA
>RRZT011632324.1_pt1 | contig 17123 bp, 15 predicted proteins | sample 2165551 | NCBI WGS metagenome assembly RRZT01 (sample SAMN10456910, study PRJNA506462) | wastewater metagenome | biome: wastewater; feature: sludge; material: wastewater sludge; isolation source: wastewater sludge with Escherichia coli K12::gfp cells carrying plasmid... | place: USA: Moscow, Idaho...
TCTGCCCCTGTTCGCTCTACGATGGGGTGGTGATTCGCACCAAGGAAGGGGAATCCCCGGTGGGCAACACGCCCGAAGCACCGGGTGGCAAGCCCGCAGTGACGGCCCTCGGTTTCGAGCCGGGGCAGATGGTTCAGGAGCCCGGCTGGGACAACGACGCCGACGAAACCCTGCGCGACGCGATCATGGAGGCCATCGATGCCGACATGATCGAGGATCCGATCGAAGCGGTCGTCGCGGTCGTGCTCTGGTGGCGCGACGAGGACGGGGACGTCGCGGATGGTCTCGTCGACGCGCTCCGCGACCTCTCTCAGGAGGGCCACATCTGGCTGTTCACGCCGAAGATTGGCCAGGAGAGCCACGTCGATCCCACCGACATCGCCGAAGCGACCCTGGCCGCAGGCCTGGTGTTGGCCAACCCGGCGACCGTGTCCTCGCAATGGCAGGCCCAGCGCATCGTGCGTCCCAAGGGCGGGCGGCGCTAGCGCTTGGTGTCACGGCTGACGCGTCGCCGGTAGGATTGGCCGCTGGGGCGCATAGCTCAGTTGGTTAGAGCACCTGCCTTACAAGCAGGGGGTCGGGGGTTCGAGTCCCTCTGCGCCCACCCAAAGTGTCTTTCGGGAACACGCGACATCGAAAGATGTGGTGTGTTCCCGTTTGGCTTCCTTGCCTTCGTCGCCGCCCTGGTGTGCTTCGCGGAAGATGGTGGCGAAGGGCTCAGCCAAGGTGGGGCGGAGTTGTTCGTCGTCGGTGATGTCCAGGCGGGTGTAGAACGCTTGGTTCGCGATCCTGCGGTCGGCGTCGCCGGAGTACTGGTAGGCGCGGTGCGCATCTGTCAGGAGCCGCAGGCTGTCGTGGAGGAACGCGCGCCCGCCCGTGTGGTGCTCGCTGTGCTCGGCCAGGCGACGGTTCACGTCCGCCAGGCCCGCGCGGATGCGGTCTTGGTGGCGCTTGAGCGTCGCGAGGTCGATCGCGTCCGCGAAGTGCGCGGCAAGCAGCTTGTCGCTCTCTGCTTCAAGCCTCGCCCGGTTGGCGGTGAGGTCGGCGAACTCTTGATCGCGTCCCGCGCTGCGCTTGTCGAATGCGGCGTCGACTTCGGCGGCGAGGTGCCGGTATTCGGCCTCGCTGATGGTGATGTTGCCGTAGGAGCTCTCGACCAGGCGCTCCGCAACCTGCACGGGCACGGCCCGTCGGGTACAGGTGGTCTTCTTCGCTGCTCTGCCGGAGCAGACGAAGTAGGCGTAGGTCGTGCCGCGCGGGTTGGTGGCGAAGTCCAGCAGCATCCTCGACCCGCAGGTGCCGCAGTGCAGCAGGCCCTTCAGATGGTGAGCATGCTGCACGTGCCGGGTTGCGTGCGCGTTGCGCGCCTTCAGCAGCGATTGCACCTGATCGAACAGCGCGGGCTCCACGATGGGTGCGTGCGCGCCGGGATGCAGCGCGCCCTTGTAGCGGATCACCCCGGCGTAGTACGGGTTCGTCAACACACGGTAGAGAGCGTTCTTCCCCAGCGGCTTCGACGGACGCTTCGGCGACGGCACCGACAGCAGGCCACGCGCGGTGAGGTCACGCAGCAGCGCAGTCACAGAGGTCTCGCCGGTGGCGTACTGCTCGAACGCCCAGACGATCAGAGGCGCGCGTTCGGGATCGACCTCGACCGTGCGTACCTCGCGGCCTCACTCGTCGGTGCGGCGCACGTTCAAGTAGCCGATGGGTGCGCGTCCGGGGGTGCCGCCCTGAGCGACCTTCTGTGTGAGCCCCTTGGTGACTTCGGCGGCCAGGTTGCGGCTGTAGAACTCAGCGATGGACGACATGATGCCGTGGACGAGCATCCCCGACGGGGTCTGGTCGATGGACTCGGTGGCGGACACGAGGGTGACCCCGGCGTTGATGAGGGCTTCGTGAATCTTCACGTCATCGGCGCGGTTGCGGGCGAGCCGGTCGAGCTTATGCACGATGCAGAAGGTGACGCGGGTCGCGGCGATGAACGCCAGCATGTCCTGCAGCCCGTCACGGTCTGCCGAGCGTGCGGACTCTCCGGCGTCGATGAACTCGCGCACGACCCGCGTCCCCAGCTCGTCGGCCTTCCGCGCGTTCGCCTCGCGCTGGGCCGGGATCGAGAAGCCTTCCTCAGTGCCGCCGCGCTCGGCCTGCTCACGCGTCGACACACGGAGGTAGGAGACGGCGAGCAGCACGGACGCATCGGCGGCCCGCTCGGACGTCGTGGTGTCGAGTGTCGCGCTGCTCATGCTGGACCTCCATTCTGGTGGTCACGTATCCGACTCATCGGTGCTGTTTGACGGTCCCGCAAATCTTGCGGGACCGTGTTCCGGGTTCGCGATCTGACGGACGCTCTCCGGGACCGGGAGCCCGTAGGGGTCTGGCTCGTCGTTCAGCCAGGCACGGTGCCGTGCCTCGGCGCTGCTGAGCACCCACTCGATGAGCTTGCCCTGATCAGGCTCGTCTCGCCGCGTCGCCCGAAGGCGCAAACGCCGATCTTCAGTCCTCATGCCAGGTAGGTGCGCAGCACTTCCCAGAACCCGGATCACCGGAGTGAATTACTGCCCTCCACCGCGCCCTTGATCCGGACGACACGCCTCTTGCAGATCAAGGACCGGACTAGTTCGTATGGAATTGTTATGCCGCCAGACTACCGCTCTTCGGCTGCCTCGGGCAGAGCGAGCTTCGGCAGATGGAGCAGACCCCGCCCAAGAGCCGCTGCGAACAGTTCCTCCGCCAGAGCATCGAACTCCGGCGCGAGGAACCGTGCTGCCGCGTCCGCGACGTCGAGGTCGGCGCCTGGCTCGTCGGCCCGCAGTCGCACCACGATCACGGCACGGATGTCGTCACACCAGTCCTGGGTTGCGGTTGCCAGCGACGGGATCGCTCCAGCGACCGCGTCAGCAAGGAGCCTGACCAGGGCTTGTCCTTCCTTGCGGGCGAACAGCCGATCCAGCGCCGCCACGATAATGGCCCGTACTTCTTCAACCTCGGAACCTTCGGGCGCGGGGCTGCCGTCGAGGAACGCGATCGTGCTCGCTCGCATGCGACTGACCGCATCCAGCGCAAGCCCCTCCTTCCCCTTGCCGGGGAAGTGGTGATACATGCTCCCGTGCCCCACCCCGGAGCGTTGCTGGAACATCTGCGGGCTCGTCGCCTCGAACCCTCGTTCTGCCAGTAGCGCGCACGCCGCAGCGACGAGCTTCTGCCTCGAGTCATACGCCGGACGACCCGGCCCACGCCGCATCTCCACCATCGCACCCACTCCTCGCCTCACGGCCCAACCGGCAAGCCACCAATTTCGTACAGACTAGTACGGACCTTGATCTGCAAGACGCGTGGCAGGCTGACGGAGATGGTCGTCGCCTTGTTGAGTTCGCGGCCTCACCGACTCGATGTCGGACCCCGCCGATACGATTGGGTACTCAGACAGATGTTCGGGGGATGGAGTGCGTGGTGTTCAACTCGAAGTTGCGGAAGCGTGCCGTTGAGAGCTTCAACGAAGCGGTCGAGCGGTATGCCGCGTCGACTGGCAGGTTCGAGACTGCTGTCGCGGGGCTGTACAGCCTCCGCGTAGGGGCGGCGCAGCAGGTCGGGGCGGTCTCCGATCACATCAACGCCCTCGCGAACGTGCCCCGCGAGTTCAAGGTCTCGCTTGAGCGGACTACTGCGGAGATCCGCTCCTTCGAGGGCAAGCAGAGTGAGATCAAGAAGGCCGAGGCACAGGCGAAGCGGAACGCCAAGGGCTCTGCGGCAGGTGCGTCGCTCGGAGCGCTCGGCGTGGCGGTCGCGACCATGGGGCCGACTGTGGCGATGGGAGTCGCGACGACCTTTGGGGTTGCGTCCACCGGCACGGCCATTGCGAGCCTGTCCGGCGCCGCGGCGACGAGCGCGGCCCTTGCTTGGCTCGGTGGTGGCACGCTCGTGGCGGGCGGCGGAGGGATGGCGGCAGGCACCGCGCTCCTCGCATTGGCTGGGCCAGTCGGCTGGACGATCGCGGGCGGCGCGGCACTGGTCTCCGCAAGTGTCGGTACTGTCGCCGCTGTGAAGAACAAGAAGGCAGCCGAGGACTTGAACAAGGAGCGGCTTGAGGTCGAGGCAGCAATCCGGCGCTTCGATCAAACGACCGCCGAAGTCGAAGCGCTGCGGGAGTTGACCTTGACCCAAACGGAGCAGGTCGCCGAACTGAGCAGCCAAGTTCCCACTGCGGACTATCAGTCCTTCTCCGACGACGAGAAGCGGCTAGCGGCGGCGCTCGTAAATGCAAACCTCACCCTCGCACAGTTGATCAACAAGGAGATCGAAGTCGATGCCGAGGCATAGCACTACCGAGAACGCGGTCGCGCAGGGTATCGCTGCACAGGTCAACTACCTCGAGTCAACTCGAGTCGCGGAGTTCGCATCGACCTTGGAACGGATTCTCGTCAGCGAGACCGACGAACTGGCCAAGGTGGCGTCGCGTGAGGCTCGGGCAGTACTTCACCTAGACCTGGCACGAATCAACGCACAGGGCATAATCGACGCCAACCGTGGGGGCGCGACAGGGCTACACGGCTTCATCGCTGAGTACGCGGAAGCAGGAGTCACAAATGCAGAACGCGCGATAAACGGCATCCGACCTCTGACCCGCGTGCTGGCCGACAATGGGCCAGCCGACCTCAGCTCGTGGGGCGTCCCGGTGCAGATGAAGTTCTACGCCAACCCGTACAACGAGGTTCTTCAATCGGCGCACTACCGGGACATGAAGATGATGTTCCCCCAGAACCACTTCGAAGTCTTCGACAGAATCATGCGAGGTGAGACCTACCTCGAAGTTGATGGCTCGGCCCTGTCCGCTAAGAAGGTCAACGCAATCCGTGAGTTCATCGAGCAGGAGAGCACTGCGCGCGGAGAGCCATACACCAACTGGATGAGGCCCTCCAAGTTGGAGTACGCCGAGGTTCAACGGGGTGCGATCGGCGACACGTTGGATGAGAAGACCGCCGCCATGCGTCAACGAGCGGATGACCGGCGACAGCAGGTCAGGGACGAGTCTGACACCAAGCGGGCCAGCGCGGCTCAGCAAGCTGCGCCATCCTGGGGCGAAGCGGCAAAGGTTGCCGGTACAGCAGCCGCAGTCCAGGGGGCGCTGTCGTTCGGGGTGTACGTCTACCGCCGGCACCGTGAGGGCACCAGCATCTGGGAGTTCAGCAAGGACGACTGGCGAGAGGGCGGCATTGAGACCGCCAAGGGTGGCCTCAAGGGTGGCGTCTCGGGTCTTGCGATCTACGGACTCACCCAGGTCTGTCGGATGGGTGCACCCGCCGCCGCTGCCGTTGCCTCGGGAACGATCGGGCTCGCAACCGCTGCGGCAAACCGCAGGGCCGGAAAGCTCGACGACGATGAGTTCGCCGACCTCGTGTTCTTCAACGCGATCGAGGCAACGGGCGCTGCGGTAGGAGCAGGACTCGGCCAGGTTCTCATCCCGATCCCGATCCTCGGCGCGGTCGTGGGCTCAATCGCGGCGAGCATGATCCTCGGCCAGGGCAAGAAGTTCCTGAGCGAGGCCGAGAACGACGCAATCAGAGCGCGCGAAGCTGAAATCCAGGCGTATGTAGACGGGCTCGACGCGGAACTCCAGGCCGAATACGTTCGTATCCTCGCGGAGCACGACTACTACCGCGACCTCCAGAATCGCGCCTTCGACATCACCGCGAACGTCGAACTCCAACTCCTAGGCTCGATCGAACTCGCTCGATCTATCGGCGTGCATGAGGAACAGATTCTCCACACCCTTGCCGAAGCCGATGCCTACTTCCTCGGCGCTGCTCCGTCGCCAGTGGTGCCGTCTACACCGGAGGTCAGTGTTCCGGAGTAGCCGGGCCGGTAGGACCGCGTTGCCTCGCTGACGACTACTCGACCCACGAGTAGCAGCCGCTCACGCTGGACGCGTCTTTGCCCATACCGTGCCCCGGTGGACGTCGAAGTGATGAGCAATCGCGTTGACGCTGACACCATTGGCGCGGGCTGTTCGCATAGCGTCCACTTCCTCGTCAGTGAGTCGTGTTCGAGGTCGTTTCTTTGGTTCCGCCGACGCGCCGATCAGAGGGTCATCGGCCTCGCCTTCGGGCTCGGCATCCTCACGAGTGCCTTGATTCCACGCGGAAACAAGCCTCTCAACCCGATGTCGCCTGTTCCCGCAACGCTCCATTGCTTCCACCCAGCGTCGGCGGCGCACCGCTCCTTGCCGGGACGCGGTGCGATCAAGCCCGCGCCCCGGATCGGAGAAAGGTCAGGCGCGGGTGGCGTCCTGAACCTCGCCGATGAGTTCCTCAACGATGTCTTCCAGGAACAGGACACCGGTGATCGTCCCCTGGGCGTCCGCCACCGTCGCCAGGTGGGATCCCGCCTCGCGAATCTGCGCCAGCGCGTCCTCCAGTTCAGCGTCCCCCGGAACCGTGGCGAGCTGACGAATCCGGTCGCCGGGCACCGGGGCGTCGAGGTCCTGCGGCGCGACCAGATCCAGCACGTCCTTGACGTGCAGATAGGAGGTGGGGGCCCCGTCGGCCGACGCGATCACATAGCGCGAGTACCCGCTCGCTTCGACGACTGCCCGCACCTGCCGCGGCGTCACCACAGGCGGAAGAGCGACCAGTTGCGTCAGCGGGATCTCCACATCGTCCACCGTCTTCTCGGTGAACTCGAACGCGGCCGACAGCGTGCCGGTGGCATCGACGAGGGTTCCCTCGCGGGTGGATTGCTCGACGATCATGGCGACCTGGTCGAGGGTGTACGCGCTCGTGGCCTCGTCCTTCGGCGCGACGCGGAACAACCGTAGGACGCTGTTGGCGATCCAGTTCAGCACCCAGATCAGTGGACGCACCACACGCGACACCATCACCAGCGGGGGAGCGAGCAGGAGCGCGGCCCTATCCGGGACGGAGAAGGCCATGTTCTTGGGAACCATCTCGCCGAACACGACATGGAGGAACGTCACCAGCACCAAGGCGATGACGAAGGCGACCGTCGTCACCATCGAGGGGGTGAGCCCCGTCCAACTCAGCGGATACTCCAGCAGTTGGTGGATCGCAGGCTCGGAGACGTTCAAGATGACCAACGAGCAGACGGTGATGCCCAGTTGGCTCGTCGCCAGCATCAACGTGGCCCGCTCCATGGCCCACAAGGTGGTGGCGGCAGCACGGCTTCCAGCGGCGGCGCGGGGTTCGATCTGCGAACGGCGCGCGGAGATCACCGCGAACTCCGCCCCCACGAAGAAGGCGTTGACGGCGAGGAGGACGATCAGCCAGATCAGGCCGGGAACGTAGGAGCTCATCGCGCACCCGCCTCGGAGCCCTGCTCGTGCGCGAGCTGATCCAAGACCCGCTCGCGTGCCCCGAACGCCGGGTCAGTGTCGAGATCATTCGGCAGATAGCGGACGCGATCGATGCGAGTCCCCGTGATGCGTTCCACCCTCAGCACGCCCCGCTCCAGCGGAACCTGCTCACCGAGCTGGGGAAGATGCTCGAGACGCTCCAGAACGAAGCCTGCGACGGTGTCGTACTCGTCGCTCTCGGGAACCCTCACCCCGGCGCGCTCCCAGACCTCGTCGGGACGCAATCGGCCGGCGAACACCACAGAGTCGGGGTGTACGACCAGATCGGCCGCGAGCGGATCGTGTTCGTCGCGCACGTCACCGAGTAGTTCCTCCACGACATCCTCCAGGGTGACGATCCCCGCGGTCCCGCCGTACTCGTCCACGACGACCGCGATCTGGTATCCCCGCCCACGCAGCAGACCCAGCAAGGAGCTCACCCCGGCTGATGCGGGGACCCGTAGGGGAGCCGACATCAGCGACGTCACCGGGGTGACGTCGCGCAGTTCGAAGTCGATGCTGTAGGCGGCCTTGACGTGCACCACGCCCTCGATGTCGTCGATGTCAGCGCCCAGGACCGGGAACCTGGAGTGCCCGGTGGAGAGCGACGCGGAGACCACCTGGGCGGCTGTCGCGTCGTGCGGCAGTGCGACGGTCCGCACACGCGGCGTCATCAGCTCGGAGACGGTGTGCTCCACGAACGTCAACGAGCGATGCAGGATGGCGGCGTCGTCACGGTCGAGAACCCCCTCGAGTGCGGAACGGCGAATCAGGAAGCTCAGCTCCTCGGCGCTGCGCGCGCCGGAGAGTTCCTCCTTCGGTTCCACGCCAAGCGCCCGGATCACTGCATTGGCCGTCCCGTTGAGCACGATGATGACCGGCTTGAACACCCAAGTGAAAGCAACCTGGAACGGCACCACCAGCTTGGCGGTTGCGAGCGGCACGGCCAAGGCGAAGTTCTTGGGCACCAGTTCGCCGAACACCATCGAGAACAAGGTGGCAACGCCGATGGCCACGACGGCGCCCACGGCCACGACGGCGCCGACCGGCACCCCCCACGAGGTCAACGGGTCGCGCAGAAGGGCGCTGATGGCAGGCTCGAAGGTGTAGCCAGCCAGGAGCGTGGTCAACGTGATCCCGAGCTGGGCTGCTGACAGGTGGGTCGACGTCACCCGCAGTGCGCCGATCGTCGGCCCCAAACCCCGCTCGCCGCGTGCCTGCCGATGTTCAAGTTCGGCACGGTCGAGGTTGACCAGCGCGAACTCCGAGGCCACGAACACCCCCGTCCCCGCGGTCAGGACGACTCCAGCCAGGATTCCCCACAGTTCAGAACTCATCGCTCACCCCGCTCGCCGTCTTGGTTGCTGACGGCTCCTGCAGGGTGAGCCACGGACTATGACTGTTCGAATCATCCATGGGCCATAAGCCTAGCGACCGCCTGGAGTCGATCCCCGGGGCGATGCAACAAGACGTGGGCACAAGCGATGGTCAGGCGCGGGCGCGGTCCGACTTCGGGTTGAGGGATCAACGGTAGGCTTGTGCCTCGTGGCCACCGACTATCAGACCGAGATCTCCGAACTCGACCGCTCATTGACGAGCATCGAGGCGGTGGTCGACCCCACCAAGAAGCGGGCCGAGATCGACGCCTTGTCGGAGGCCGTTGCCGCCCCGGACTTGTGGGACGACCCCGACAACGCGCAGAAGGTGACCTCGCGGCTCTCGGCTCTCAACGCCGAGGTGGCGCGGGTGTCCTCGCTGCGTTCCCGACTCGACGACCTCGGGGTGCTGGTCGAACTGGCCCAAGAGGAGGCCGACCCCGACACGTTGGCCGAGGCCGCTCGCGAGCTCGCGTCGCTGCACACCGACATTGCCGCACTGGAAGTACGGACGCTGTTGAGCGGGGAGTACGACGAACGTGACGCCGTCGTCACCATTCGCTCCGGAGCCGGGGGCGTGGATGCCGCCGACTTCGCGGAGATGCTGCTGCGGATGTACTTGCGCTGGGCGGAGCGTCACGGTCACGCCGTCAAGGTGCTCGACACGAGCTATGCCGAGGAGGCGGGCCTGAAGTCGGTGACGTTCGAGGTCAGCGCGCCGTTCGCCTACGGCACCCTCTCGGTGGAGGGCGGGACGCATCGTCTCGTGCGGATCAGCCCCTTCGACAATCAGGGGCGTCGGCAGACCTCGTTCGCGGCGGTCGAGGTGATCCCGCTCATCGAGTCGACCGACCACGTCGAGATCCCCGAGGGGGACATCCGCGTTGACGTGTTCCGCAGTTCGGGCCCTGGTGGACAGTCCGTCAACACCACCGACTCCGCCGTCCGGATCACGCACCTGCCGACCGGACTGGTCGTCTCCATGCAGGACGAGAAGTCGCAGATCCAGAACCGGGCCGCTGCCATGCGGGTCCTGCAGTCGCGCCTGCTGTTGCTCAAGAAGCAGGAGGAGGACGCGAAGAAGAAGGAACTGGCCGGGGACGTCAAGGCGTCCTGGGGTGATCAGATGCGCAGCTACGTGCTGAACCCGTACCAGATGGTGAAGGATCTGCGGACCGGCTACGAGGTCGGCAATCCAGAATCGGTTTTCGACGGGGACCTCGACGGGTTCATCGACGCAGGCATCCGCTGGCGCAAGAGCGAGGAATCCGCCTCTGCCTGAGGTCCGCCACGCCGGGACACCAGCGCGCCCTCGGCGAGGCGTTGCACCTACGCTGGTGGTAGCCGGCTGAGAGCTCTCAGGAACCTTCCCCATCGTCGACACCGGCCCCGGATGCCTGTGATCACGTTTGAGAACGTCACCAAGACGTACCCCGGCCAGAAGCGGCCGGCCCTGAAAGATGTCTCCGCCACGATCGAGGACGGTGAGTTCGTCTTCCTCGTCGGCCCCTCGGGCTCGGGCAAGTCCACCTTCCTGCGGTTGGTCCTGCGCGAATACCGGGCCACGCAGGGGAGCGTCGTCGTCAACGGCCGCGACGTCGGGAAGCTGCGCAACTGGCGCATTCCCAAGCTTCGCCGCGGCGTCGGCATCGTGTTCCAGGACTTCCGGCTGCTGCCCGGCAAGAGCGTCACCGAGAACGTCGCCTTCACCCTGCAGGTCATCGGTCGCCCCACGCGGGAGATCCGCACCCTGGTGCCCGAAGCCCTCGAACTGGTCGATCTCGCGGACAAGGGGGACCGGCTCCCCGAGGAACTGTCCGGTGGCGAGCAGCAGCGGGTGGCGATCGCACGAGCCTTCGTTAACCGCCCCGGCATCCTGCTGGCCGACGAGCCGACCGGCAACCTCGACCCCGCCACCTCGGTCGGCATCATGAAGATCCTCGACCGCATCCATCGCGACGGCACGACCGTGCTCATGGCCACCCATGACGCCACCATCGTCGACCAGATGCGTCGCCGCGTCCTCGAACTCAGCGCCGGAGAACTCATCCGGGACCAGGCGCAGGGCGTCTACGGCTACCAGTGAGCCGGATCGGACCAGGAGAGAACACATGCGCCACACACTGAAAGAGACAGCCTCCGGCCTGCGCCGGAATGCCAGCATGAACGTCGCCATCCTGGTGACGATGTGGGTCTCGCTGACCCTCTTCGGCCTGGGGATGCTCGTCACCCAGCAGGTCGACCTGATCAAGGGACGCTGGTACGACAAGATCGAACTCACCGCCTTCCTGTGCACGGCCGACACCGTCGGCGGCACCTGCACCGCGGGCCAGGCGACCACGGAGGCGGAGCGGTTGGCCATCGAAGCCGAGCTCGCGTCCAACCCGCAGGTCGAGACCTCCTTCTACCAGAGCCAGGAGGAGGTCTTCGAGGAGTTCAAGGTGACGTACGCGGACTCGCCCATCCTCGCGACGCTACAGGCCAGCGATATGCAAGACCTGTACCGGATCAAGCTGAAGAATCCTGAGGAATATCAGGAAGTGACCGCTGCTCTCAGCGTCATGCCCGGTATCCAGAGCGTGCAGGATCTCAAGGCATTGCTGGATCCGATGTTTGAATGGCTGAACTGGGGTCGGTGGATGGCCGTGGGGGCCTCCGGACTGCTGCTGCTGGCCGCCGCCCTGCAGATCGGCAACGCCATCCGGGTGGCCGCCTTCACCCGCCGCCGCGAGATCGGCATCATGCGACTGGTGGGCGCCTCGCGCACCTACATCATGCTGCCGAGTCTCCTGGAAAGCCTCACCGTCGCCCTCGGCGGCGCAACCCTGGCCTGTGCCACCTTGGCTGCGGTCCAGCAGTTCGCCATCGTCGAAAAGGCTAAACCTGCGCTTCAGGGATTCGCGTGGATCGGGTGGAATAACGTGGGGATCTCGATGCTGGGGGTTGTGGTGGTCGCCATCGCGCTCTCTATGATTCCGACGTTGGTTGCGACCCGGAGGTTCTTGAAGGTCTGAGTCCTCGGGCGGTCGCACGAATCGGATCCGTAGGGAGTACGAGTGAGTGACATGACCGCCCGTCAGGGAGGCAGCCGGAAGGCGTGGGGAGTCCGTGTGGTCAGCGCCTGCGCTGTCGCGGCACTCCTCGGCGGTCTGGTGGCACCGCACGCGGCCGCCGACGATCTCAGCAGCCTCAAGAATCAAGTCAAAGCGAATCAGGACAGCCAATCGTCGGCCCGGCAAAATGTCGCCGAATCGCAGTCCGCGGTTAATTCTGCGACGGATCGTCTGGAGCAATCTCAGAGCGATTTGATTGCGGCGCAGTCGTCGTTGGCTGACGTTGAGGTTCAATTGGCCGCTGCGCAGGAGAATGATGCTCGCCTGGCAGCAGAATTGAAGCAGGCCCGCGCCGAACTCGAGGCCGCCAAGGAGCGCGTTGCCGCGGCGCAGGCCGACGTCGACGCCCAGGTCAAGCTCATCGGCTCCGCGGCGCGGGAGTCCTTCCAGCAGCAGTCGGATCTGCGGGACCTGTCTGTGGTGTTCGGCTCCCAGACCCCCGCCGAACTGAGCCAGCGCCTGCAATGGAACACCACCATCTTCGACTCCCAGGCGGCGACCAAGAGCCGGCTGGACGCCGTCCGGGACGAGTTGGAGGCCGCGCGCGTTGCGCAGGCCGCGGCGGAGGCCCGGGTTGCCGAGGAGAAGGCGGCTGCGGCGGCGGTCGTCCAGCAGGTGGCGGCACTCAAGCGTCAGGTCGAGCAGCAGCGGGCCGCGGTGGCGAACCTGGTTGCGGCGAACACGCAGGCACGCGCCGCCGCCCAGGGCGAGTTGGACGCCGACGAGTCGGCCTACCGCACGCTGGTGTCCGACGAGGCTCGGCTCCAGGGCGAGATCAAGAGCGAGATCGCCCGGCTGCGGGCCGTGGAGGAGGCGCGGATCGCCGCTGAGAAGGCTGCAGCCCAGAAGGCCGCGGCGCAGAAGGCGGCGGCGGAGGCGGCAGCAGCGTCCAAGCAGACCGCGTCGCAGGCAGCCACAACGTCGTCGCAGGCCGCCACGAGTTCCGCATCGTCGAGTGGCACGGGGAAGGCCGTCTCGGCGAGCGGGTTCATCCGCCCGATCAACGCGAACCCTGGTTCGCCGTTCGGTCGCCGTTTCCATCCGATCCTGAAGTACTGGCGCAACCACAACGGTAACGACTGGGGGGCGAAGACCGGTACGCCGATCTACGCCGCCAAGGCCGGAACCGTGATGAAGGCGGGCCCCAACGGAGGCTTCGGCAACTTCGTGCTGATCGGTCACGGTGACGACTCCAAGGGGCGCTACGTGACCACGGGCTATGCCCACATGTCGAAGGTGGTCGCCAAGGTCGGCCAGCGTGTCGAACAAGGGCAGTTGATCGGATATGTCGGCAGCACCGGGCTGTCCACGACGCCACACCTGCACCTGGAGGTACGTCTGGATGGGACTCCGGTGAACCCGATGCTCTACATCCCCTGATCCTCAGCGGCAAGTGTGTCGGCGCCGTCCGGAGTCTTCCGGGCGGCGCCGACGCATCTGCGGCCCGGCGACGGCCACCGGCGTGAGAAGGGCCGACCGATATGCTGGGGCGGCGGCGACCAGTCAGGGGGTCGCCACTCGCGGGAGGAAGTGAACGTCGCCATGCCACGACCCCAGGGGCGCGTGCTCGTCGCGCAGAACAAGAAGGCGCGCTACAACTACCACCTCGGTGACACCGTCGAGGCGGGAATCGTCTTGCTCGGTACCGAGGTGAAGTCGCTGCGAGCCGGGCGGGCCTCGCTCGCCGACGGGTTCGCCACGATCGACGACGGGGAGGTGTGGTTGCGCGGGGTGAACATCCCGGAGTACAAGTTCGGGACCAACATCAACCATGCGGTCGTGCGCAATCGCAAACTCCTGCTGCACCGACGGCAGATCGACAAGCTGGAACGTGAGATCGGCAACTCCGGTCGCACGTTGGTGCCCTTGTCGATCTACTTCTCCGATGGCTACGCGAAGGTGGAGTTGGCGGTCGGTACCGGCAAGAAGGACTGGGACAAGCGCCAGACCATCGCCGAGCGGGACGCCAATCGTGAGGCGCAACGCGCCTTGGCGACGCGGAACAAGGGACGCCACTGAAATGCGGCGGCTGCTGCCGCGACTCCTGATCGCCACGCTGCTGCTGATGTGCTCGGCCCTGGTGATGCCCACGCGGGCCTTCGCCGCAGCCGACTCCTACGACTCCTACGACGTCGTCTACGCGGTCGATGCTTCGGGGAACCTGCGCGTCCGGGAGACGTGGGTGCTGAGGTTCGGGTCCAGTTCGGGCAGGCACGGGTTCGACCGGTACCTGGTGACACGCGAGGCCTACGACGATCAGCAGGATCAGCTGTATGAGATCAGCGGAGTGTCGGTGACCAGCCCCGACGCGATCTCCACCGACGTGTCGCGCAGTACCACCTCCGAGGAGGACGGCCGCCTGGAGTCCACGCGGATTCGCATCGGAAGCGCCAGCCAGACGATCACAGCCGATACCGCCACCTACGTCATCTCCTACAGCGTCCGGGGCGCGCTGCGCACCGGGGCCGGGAACCTGCCGGAGCTCTACTGGGACGCCACGGGGTCGGGGATGGGGACGATCTCGCATGCGACGGTGTCCGTGACGGTGCCCGACACGGTGGTGGGCACGCGCTGCTACTCGGGCCCGCCTCGCTCCACCACCGCGTGCACCTCCTCCCGTTCCGAGGGCGCGACGGCCTCCTTCACCCAGGACCGGATCCCGTCAGGATCCCTGCTGACCATCGCGACTCAGATGCCCGCGGGCGCGGTCGCCGACGCCGCTCCTCTCCTGGTCGAGCGGGCCGACGCGGGGAACGCCCGCGTGGCCGCACTCGTGACGGGTGCCTCGGTGGCAGGGACGGTGGGCGTCCCCCTCCTCGGGTGGCTGTGGTACCGACGACGGGGTCATGATGAGCGCTTCGAAGGAGTGCCCCCCGGGACGGTTCCTCTGACCGGGCAGCCTTCCCGTGTCGTCCGCAACGATCCTCGGATCCAGATCCCCGTGGCCTTCTCGCCACCCAAACTCCCTGTGGCCTATGCGGGGTTTCTCGTGGACGGCCGCTATGGGGTGGAACACCTCACTGCGACCGTCGTCGGGCTGGCCACCTCGGGAGCCATCCGCCTGGACAGCCAGTACGGGGCGACGGCGACGCTGGTGAACGCCGACCGCGCTCAGGATGCCCCGAGCAAGCTGGTGCTCGCTGACCTGTTCGCGCGCGGTGCATCGATCGACCTGGGCGCGGCCAGCCAACTCGTCGACACCTCGCAGCGCCTCGCCGAGCAGGAGGAGAGCGTCGCGATGAGCAACGGTTGGTTCCGGCGCCTCGTACGCGGACGCAAGACTGCAGGTGGCCTGTCCTTCGCCTGGGTGGGAGCTCTCGTGATGTTCGGCTGGCTCGGTGCTCCGCTGCTGGCCTTCGCCATGGTGCTGCTGCCCGTGACGGTCGCGGCCGTGGTCACCTTGATCGTGGTGCGGATGAAGATGGCCAAGGGGCAGCGCACCGCGGTTGGTCGTGCGTGGACCGATCAGGTGGAAGGGTTCCGCCTGTACCTCACCACGGCGGAGGCCGACCAGTTCCGCTTCGAGGAGGGGGAGGACATCTTCAGCAAGTATCTCCCCTGGGCAGTGCTCTTCGGTGAGGCCGACCGCTGGGTCCGGGTGTGCGAGCAGGCCATCGAGCTGGGCCGGATCCCGATGCCGAGTGGGGCCTGGTATGGCGCGGGAGGCTGGAACCCCACCCTGATGATGATGAACCTCAACGCGTTGTCCACGTCGGTGCATTCCGGCGCGGCCCCGGCCTCGTCCGGGCCGGGCTTCTCCAGCGACACCGGCTTCGGCGGTGGGTCCGCGTTCAGCGGCGGCGGCGGGTTCTCCGGCGGCGGTGGCGGAGGCGGTGGTGGGGGCAGCTGGTAGCCGCCCCCACGCGGCCAGTATCAGGCGACGCCGACGAGGTCGCAGACGAACACGAGGGTCTCGTTGGGCTTGATCACGCCGGCGGCACCACGCGCCCCGTACCCGAGATGCGGCGGGATGGTGATGCGGCGGCGGCCGCCGACCTTCATCCCGACGATGCCGTCATCCCAGCCGCGGATGACCTGCCCGGCGCCGAGCGGAAACACGAGCGCTTGGCCGCGGTTGTAGCTGGCGTCGAACTCTGCACCGGTGGACCAGGCGACGCCGACGTAGTCGACAGCCACTTGCTTGCCAGGGACGGCCTCGGGGCCGGTACCGACCACCTCGTCCTCGATGATCAACTCGACGGGTGGTTCCGTCGCGGGGATTTCTACTGTGGGCTTATCCATACTGCAACCCTAGGGGCAGGGGTGGGTTGAGGGTTGCGCCCGATGGGGTGGCACGGGTCGGGAGGGGCACACTGGGGCCATGCCGATGGATCCCCGGACCTCCCTCTCCCTGCGCGTGGGTGACGCCGACCGCGCCCGCGCCGAGGCGGTACTGCAGGAGGCCTACAGCGTCGGCCGCCTGGACGAACGTGAACTCGATGTGCGCCTCGGCATGGCGATGCGGGCCCGCACTCGGCAGGAACTGTCGGCGGCGCTGTCTGGACTCCCACTGCAGATCAGCAGGCCCGCCTTGCTGAACCGCTCCGCGGCCTCCCCGGATTCGACCCTGCTGGGGTCGTTGGCGCATGGCAGCGCGGTGTTCACGTGGTTCGTCGGGCCGCTCATCTGTTATGGCGTGTCGACTCCCGGCACCCCAGGGCGACGCGAATCGGCCCGGGCGTTCAACTTTCAGCTCACCGCCGGGTTGGTGATCCTCGTGACCATGGTGGCCGCCGTCATGCTGCCCTGGCAGGTCTTCGCACCCGTGCTGATGCTTGAGGTCGTCGGCTGGCTGCTCCTCACCGTCGCGAGTTCGGCACGGGCTCTGGCCGGCAAGCCGCTCCGCTACCCGGTGATCGGTTTCCTGCCCCAGGAAGGATCGGTGCCGCGAAGGCGCTGAGTCGTCGTCTGGGGCGCGGATCGCGTAGACTGGGCCGTCCCGGCGCGCCGGGGCACAACTAAACAGGGGGGTGACTGGTTTCGACTCGGGACGGTAGTCCCAGGAGAAGCGGGCCGAGGATCCCAGAACATCTCGTTAACGAAGCTGGGGAACCAATAACTGCCGACAACAATCGCGCAGACTTCGCTCTCGCTGCCTGATCAGTGATCGAAGGGTCAGCCCGGGTGTAGCCTTCCGCCCGGTTACTGGCCTCATCTAGGAGGCTTGCTGGTTAGCTGACGCCTTGGCGGCTAACCGGGACTTCACCAGGGCTGGGCCTGTCCGCGACGTGCCGATGACGAGCGCGGGGGCCGAGTAGAACGACACCATCGGCTGCGCCCGGAGAA
>RRZT010199807.1_pt1 | contig 17121 bp, 13 predicted proteins | sample 2165551 | NCBI WGS metagenome assembly RRZT01 (sample SAMN10456910, study PRJNA506462) | wastewater metagenome | biome: wastewater; feature: sludge; material: wastewater sludge; isolation source: wastewater sludge with Escherichia coli K12::gfp cells carrying plasmid... | place: USA: Moscow, Idaho...
GACAGCTTGCGCCGCAAGTCATCGGCCGGTTGTCCCTGCGCTTCGGCGAGGCGAATCTGGCGCATCGTCTCGGCGATCTGCGCCTGCACCTGGCGCTGCTGGTTGACCGGCGTAATCGTGATCGAGGGCAGACTCTTTCCGCCCGCCGCCTTGGCCTGCGCCTTGCCGGGCGATTGACTGGCGACGACCTGCGCGCGTTCGGCCGCCGGATTGCCGCGCTTGGCGGTGATCACGATCGACTTCGGCTGATACGGCAAGGGCATCGCCTGGCGTGAATTCGCATTGCGCACGGCCATCGCATTGCGCCGGAAAGCGTTGACCGCGGCGAGCAGTTGCTTGTGCAGATCCTCGCTCGGCCGCCCTTCGGCCTCGGCTTCACGGATCTTGCGCAGCAGCTCCTCGATCTCGGTCGGTGCCGACGCCGAGCGCTGCGGCTCGCCAAAACTCTCCTTCGGCGCCTTGACGGCGATGGCGAACTCCTCCGGCGACGAGATCATCTTGCCGAGCCGGAAGTGCTCGTAACGCATGGCCATCGTCAGCGGCGTGTCGCCCCAGTCGTTCATCGCCTTGGTGTCGGCGCCGGCTTCGAGCAGCACCTTGGTCAGCTCTTCGCGGTTCTCGCGCGCCGCCAGCATCAAGGGCGTCGAGCGGTTGGGCGAGCGCGCATTCACGTCGGCGCCGCGTTCGAGCAGGTAGTTGGCGAGCGCATTGTGGCCGTTGAACACCGCGTAGTGCAGCGCGCTCCAGTTGTTGCCTTCGCGGTTGAGCACGGCGCCGTGCTCGAGCAGCCATTTAACGGCGTCGATACGGCCGTTCCATGCGGCGAGCTGCAAGGGCTGCTCACCGTTCTCGTTGGCGCGCCGCGGGTTCGCGCCGCGCGCGACGAAGAGCTCCATCATCGGGATGTTGCCGTTCCACGCCGCGATCATCAGGCCGGTTCCCAGCGGCTTGGTCATGAAGTCGGGGTCCAGACCCTCATCAAGCCAGGCCGTCACCTTCTTCACATTGTTCGACTCGACGGCCCAGCTGAAGGCGATCGGGTCGGGCAGGTCGGCCAGCGCCGCACCGGCCGCGAAAAAGAGACCGACACCGACCGCCACGCCGTACCGAATGAATCCCCGCATCGAAAACCTCACCACTGTCGTCTCCAGCCAGATCGCACCAGGGGCGATGTTACGCCAGGTTTTGTTGCACAATACGCGACCGATGCCGCGCCGCCTGACTCTCGCCTTTGCGCTTTCGCTCGCCGTCCACGGCGCAGCGCTCCTGCCGGACTATCTCAAGCGCCTGCCCGCCGCGCCGCCCAGACCGCCGCTGCAGGCCGTGCTGCGCCTGCCGCCCGCGCCGGAACCGCCGCGCGCGGAAACGCTCCTGAAGAACACGCTCGACGAGGAAGTCGCGCCGAAGGAAATCGAACCACTGCCTCCGCCACCACCCAAACCCGTCGAACCGGCGCGCAAGGCGGAAGCGAAGACGACGCCCAAGAACGCGCAGAAGCGCGACCTTCAGATCGCGCAGCGGAAACTCGCGGAGCAGCGATTCTATCCGCCGGAAGCGATCGCCCGGAACCTTGAGGGCGAAGTTCGCCTGATCATCAAGCTTGCGGAAAACGGCGCGGTCGACGACGTCGGGATCGCCGCCAGCAGCGGCCACGCCCTCCTCGACAACGCGGCGATCCGCGCCGCCTACGCGATGGGCTCGCTGACCGGCGTCACGTCGCGCGAGCTGATCCTGCCGGTCGTCTTCCGCCTGGAGTAAAGCTCAGCCGGCCGCCTTCTTGCGGAAGATCACATCCCAGACGCCATGTCCGAGGCGGATACCGCGCTGCTCGAACTTGGTCAGCGGGCGGTAGCCGGGGCGCGGGGCAAAACCATCAGCGGTGTTTTCCAGCGTCGACTCGGCCGAAAGGACTTCAAGCATCTGCTCGGCATAGTTCTCCCAGTCGGTCGCGCAGTGGATGTAGCCGCCGGGCTTCAGGCGGCTGGCGAGCAAGGCGATGAGCGGCGGCTGGATCAGCCGGCGCTTGTGGTGGCGCGCCTTCGGCCACGGGTCGGGGAAGAAAATGTGTACGCCGTCGAGCGCGTCCGGCTGGATCATGTCGCGCAGCACTTCCACGGCGTCGTGCTGGACGATGCGCTGGTTGGTCAGCCCCATTTCGGCAATCAGCTTGCACAGGCTGCCGACGCCCGGCGTGTGCACCTCGATGCCGAGGTAGTCGTTCTGCGGATTGGCGGCGGCGATCGCGGCCGACGTTTCGCCCATGCCGAAACCGATTTCGAGGATCTTCGGCGCGGCCGCCGAGCTGCGCCCGAAGACGGTGCCGAGGTCGTGCGGTGCGGCAACGTAGGGGACGCCGATCTGCTCCATCATTTCGTCGTAATAGCGCTGCTGCGCGTTCGAGACGCGGCCCTGGCGCAGGACGAAGCTGCGGATGTGACCGTGCGGGTTGCCGCGCTCTTCGCCAACCTCGCCCACGGTATGCGCCTTCTCGCCAGGCTCTTTGCTCATGGTCGCCATCTCACAATCCGATCAAGTCCTTGTTTTCACAGGGGCGCGATTCTAGCACGCACGAACGGCGGCCCGACCGGGCTCGGGCTGGCGGACGAGCGCCCGGAGCGCTACGCTTCGGTCTGGCCGCCCGCCGGAATGCCTCCGTCGCCGGCGACAACTCCGATCAACCGCGCAGGAACATGACATGGCCCATCTCTTCGACTCCCTCAAGCTTCGCGACATCGTATTGCCCAACCGCATCGGCCTGCCGCCGATGTGCCAATACTCGGCGCACGACGGCGTCGCGGCCGACTGGCATTTCGTCCACTACGGCACGCGCGCGACCGGCGGCGCCGGACTGATGATCGTCGAGGCCACGGCGGTAACGGCGGAAGGGCGGATCAGCCCCGGCGACCTCGGCCTGTGGAACGACGGGCAGATCGAACCGCTGGCGCGCATCGCGCGCTTCGCCGGCGAGCACGGCACCGTCGCCGCCGTGCAGCTCGCCCACGCCGGACGCAAGGCCGGTATCGGCCTCGGCTGGCAGGAACAGCGGTCGCTGCGCGCCGACGAAGGCGGCTGGGCGACCGTGGCGCCGTCGGCGCTCTCCTTCGGCCCCGGCTACGACGTTCCGCAGGCACTCGACGAAGCCGGCATCCGCGCCGTCATCGACCAGTTTGCCGCAGCCGCCCGGCGCGCTCGCGACGCAGGCTTCCCGATCGTCGAAATCCACGCGGCGCACGGTTACCTGCTGCACCAGTTCCTCTCGCCGCTCAGCAATCAGCGGACCGACGAGTGGGGCGGCAGCTTCGAAAACCGCACCCGGCTCGTGCGCGAAGTGGCGCGAACCGTGCGCGCCGAATGGCCGGAGCGGCTGCCGTTGCTCATCCGCCTTTCGGCCACCGACTGGGTGGAAGGCGGCTGGAACATCGAAGAGACCGTGGCGCTGTGCCGCAGCCTCAAGGAGTTGGGCATCGACCTCGTCGACGTCTCGACCGCCGGGCTGCTGCCGACGGCGAAAATCCCGGTCGGCCCCGGCTTCCAGACCGAATTCGCCGAACGCGTGCGACACGAAGCCGACCTGCCCGTCGCGGCGGTCGGCATGATCACGTCACCAGCGCAGGCCGACCACATCGTGCGCTCGGGACAGGCCGACATGGTGCTGCTCGGCCGCGAGCTGCTGCGCAATCCCTATTGGCCGCTCGCAGCGGCGCGCGAACTGGGACAGCCGGCAAGCTGGCCGAAGCAATACCTGCGCGCCGCGCCGGCAGGTTCGACGGGACGGTGAGGCTGACTGGGGCAATACGCGATTACGCAACAACACAAGGGAGATCACCGCCATGCACATCACGCTCGTCCACGTCCGCGTCAAGCCGGAAGCCATCGACGCCTTCATCGCCGCCACGCACGCCAATCACGAAGCCTCGATCCGCGAACCCGGCAACCGGCGCTTCGACGTCCTGCAATCGCCCGACGACCCGGCGCGCTTCATCCTTTACGAAGCCTACACGACGGCTGATGACGCTGCCGCTCACAAGACGACGGCGCACTACCTCGCCTGGCGCGACGCTGTCGCCGATCTGATGGCCGAGTCGCGGCGCGGCGAGCCGATGAGCGGGTTGTTCCCGGCATAAAAAGTGACCGATGCCCCAGTCTCGTTCGTGGTGAGCCCGTCGAATCCTGTCCTGAGCCAACCGAAGGGCATGAACAGGCGCACCGGCCCTTCGACAAGCGCAGGGCGAACGGTGTTAACAGCGCACGACGAAGCGGTAGCGGATGCGCTGCCGATAGACGCTGCCCGGGCGCAGGATGCAGTCGGTTTCCGGCCATTCCGGATAATGCGGGCTATCGGGCGGGAATTCGGCTTCAAGCGCGACCCCCGCGTAGTCGGCGTAGCTTCCACCCGCCCGTGCGGACGTCCCGGCGATGTAGTTGCCGCCGTAGAGCTGCAGCGCGGGCAGCGAAGTGAACATTTGCAGCGCCAGCCGCCCATCGCTCGAAACCAGTTCGGCGGCCGGAATCGCGAGGTCACGGCAGCGCGAATCGAGCAGAAAGGCGTGGTTGTAGCCGCGATTGAGCTGGAGTTGCGGATGCGATTCCGGCGCGCAGTCGAGCGCGGCCGGCGTCGTGAAATCGAAAGGCGAAGCGCGCACATTCTCGATCATTCCAAGCGGCAAACCGTCGGCGTCGATCGGCAGGAAGCGATCACTGTTCAGCCTCAGGGTATGACGCCGCGCGTCCACGCCGTCGCCGTCGAGATTGAAATAGGCATGATTGGTCAGGCTGACCGGGCACGGCCGATCGACTGCCGCCAGATACTCGATCGTCACCGACAGATCGTCGCCGGCAACGCTGTAAATCGCCTCGGCAGTCATCTGCCCGGGAAAGCCGCCGTCGCCGTCTGGTGATGCGATGGACAACCGCACGCGACTCGCTGCCAGTTCTTCGATCGCCCACTCGCGCCGGCCGAATCCATTTTGCCCGCCGTGCAGGCAGTGGCGGCCGTCGTTCGCGTCGAGCGCGTAGTCCGCACCGTCGATGTGCAAGCGAGCGTTGCGCAGCCGGTTGGCGAAGCGCCCGATCGTCGCGCCGAGGTAGGTGCTGTGCGTCCGATAAGCGGTTTCGTCCGGGCAGCCGAGGAGCACTTCGCGCGTCGTCCCGTCGCCCATCGGCACGCGGCATGAGGCCCAGGTCGCGCCATAAGGAAGAACAGTGATGCCGAGACCGGCGGTGCTTTCGAGTGTGATCACGGCCGCCCCAACTCGTCATTCCGGCGAAAGCCGGAATCCATGAAGTTCGACGAGCTGGACCCCGGGCCCTGCACTTCCTCCGGTCGCATACGCCGGGGTGACGAAGGCTTCGGCACTTTCAAGGAACTCCCGCTGGTCAGCGTCCGCTGTTCCGGTTCTTCAGCTGATCGACGGTCACCGCGGCGAGCAGGATCATGCCGCGCACGAGGTATTGGTAGAAGGCGTCGATGTTGAGCAGGTTCATCGCGTTCTCGACGGTGCCCATGATCAACACGCCGACGATGACGCCGCTGATCGTTGCGCGGCCGCCGGCGAGCGAGACGCCGCCGAGCACGCAGGCCGACATGACGTTCAACTCGAAGCCCATCGCCGCGTTCGGCTGGCCGCTGGTGATGCGCGACGCGAGGATGACGCCGGCCAGCGCGCAGATCAGCCCCTGGAAGAGGAAGACGAGGATGCGCGAGCGCGTGACGTTGACGCCGGCCAGCCGCGCCGCGTCCGGGTTGCCGCCGATGGCCAGGATGTTGCGGCCGTAGGTCGTCTTGTTGAGTGCGACACCGAAGACGACGAAGCAGACGACGGTGACGAGCACCGGCACCGGGATGCCGAGCAGCATGGTGTTGCCAAGCGCGAAGAAGGCTTCGTTTGAGATGCCGATGGCCTGCCCGCCGGAGACGATGAAGCCCAGTCCGCGCACGATCTCCATCATGGCCAGCGTGGTGATCAGCGCGTTGATCTTGACCTTGGCGATGATCACGCCGTTCACCGCGCCGATGAAGGCGCCGGCGACGAGACTCGCGCCGATACCGAGCGCGATGCTGCCCGAGCCGCTGATCACGGTGGCGCAGAGCAGGCCGGAGAAGGCGACGATCGAGCCGACGGAGAGGTCGAAGTCGCGGCAGGCGAGGCAGAACATCATGGTGCACGCGACCATGCCGATCTGCGAGACCGAGAGCGCGAGACCAACTAGATTCTGGATCGAGAAGAAGTACTCGACGCTCACCGAGAGGACGGCGAAGAGGACGATGAAGATGAGGATGAGGCTCCACTCCTCGAGGAATATGCGCAGCGGCGACATCGCCGCCTGGCCGCTTGCCCTCGCCGGAGGGGTTGCCTCGGAACGATCGGCGGCAACGCTGGCGTTTGTGTTCATGTTGGATTCCCTCTTGATGTGATGTTCGCTCAGGCGGCTTCGATGCGTGAATCGACCGGCAGCGCGAGTTCCAGAATGCGGGCTTCGCTCGCCTCGTCCCGCGTCACTTCGCCGACCAGCCGGCCCTGGCGCATGACCAGGATACGGTCGGCGACGCCCATGACCTCGGGCAGTTCGCTGGAGACCATGACGATCGCCATGCCGCGCTCGGCGAGTTCGTAGAGCACCGAGTAGATCTCGTGCTTGGCGCCGACGTCGATGCCGCGCGTCGGCTCGTCGACGATCAGGACGCGCATGTTCTGCTCGGCCAGCCAGCGCGCGAGCACGGCCTTCTGCTGGTTGCCGCCGGAGAGCAGGCGGATTTCCTGGCGCGCGCTCGGCGTGCGGATCTTCAGGCGGTCGATGTATTGCCGTGCGTTCTCCGCCTCCTTGCCGTCGTTGGTAAAGAGGCCGAGGCGGCGATAGTGGCGGCGGCAGCTGATGTTGATGTTCTCGGCGACCGAGCGGCAGGCGATGATGCCTTCCTCCTTGCGGTCTTCCGGGCAGAGTGCGATGCCGGAACGGATTGCCGACGGGATGTCGTCGCTCGCGAGCCGCTGGCCGTCGATCAGCAGTTCGCCGGCGCGGCGTTGTTCGGCACCGTAGATGAGACGCATCAGCTCGCTGCGCCCGGAGCCGACGAGGCCGAAGAAGCCGACGATCTCGCCCGCCGCGACCTTGAAGCTCGCTGGCGCCTTCGGCCCGTGGCCTTCGAGTTCGCGCACTTCGAGACGCGTCGGGCCTACCGCACGCGGGCGGTAGCCCCAGATGTCGCGGATCTCACGACCGACCATGCGCGCAACCAACGCCTCCTTGGTGACGCCCTGCATGCCGTTGAATTCTGCAACCTTGCAGCCGTCGCGCAGGATCGAGCAGTCGTCGCACAGCTCGAAGATCTCGTCGAGCCGGTGCGAGATGTAGATCATGCCGGTGCCCTGCGCACGCAGATCCTTGACCAGCCGGAAAAGCGTATCGACCTCGCTGTGCGAGAGGCTGCTCGTCGGCTCGTCGAGCGCGATGATGCGCGCGTTGCGCAGAATCGCCTTGCAGATCTCGACCATCTGGCGCTGGCCAATCGAGAGGTGGCGAAGACGAGCGTCCGGATCGAGGTCGACGCCCAAGTGTTCGAGCTGCTGCTTCACCCACTCGCGCGCCGCGCGGTGGCGCACGAAACCGAAACGGTTGGGCAGGCGGCCGATCAGGATGTTCTCGCACACCGAAAGCTCCGGGACGTACTGCAACTCCTGGTGGATGATGGCAATGCCGGAACCGATCGAATCTGCACTGCCGCGAAAGCTCTTCGGCTGGCCGTCGATCAGGATGCGGCCTTCGTCCGGGAAATACTCGCCGCCGAGGATCTTGAGCAGCGTCGATTTGCCGGCGCCATTCTCGCCGAGCAGGCCATGCACGCGCCCGGCCTTGACGGTGAAGCTGACATCGGAAAGCGCCCGCACGCCGGGGAAGGTTTTCCCGATCGATTCGAACGCCAGAAGACTGGTCATGGGGTGTTACCTCCGCTGGGAGCCCGGCAGGGTCGCCGGGCGCACAGCCATGAATGTGACTGACAGCGCTCCACCGCCGTTCGCCCTGAGCTTGTCGAAGGGCGAGACTTCCGCACGGTGCGCCTGTTCATGGTTCGACAGGCTCACCACGAACGGTGGATGGGATGTCAGCCACTTTGACGATTGTCAATAACAGGTTACTCAAGCCCGGCTTCGACACGCACTTCCTTGATGTTCGCCCGCGTCGCGCTGAAGCCGCTGGTCAGGATCAGGCCTTCCGGTGCCTTGTCGTTCTTGATCCACTCGTACATGTTCATCGCCGTTTCGTAGCCGTGGCGCTTCGGGCTGATCAGCACGGTGCCGAAGAGTCCGGTCGCTTCGGACTTGGCAAACTCGTTCAGGGCCGAGGCGCTGCCGCCGATGCCCACCGAGATCACGCTATCAGCCTTGAAGCCCTTGCCTTCGAGCGCGCGCACGGAGCCGAGCGCGGCTTCGTCGTTGAGGCCGAAGGCGATCCACTTCTTGAACTTCGGATTCTTGGTGATCGTCACGTTCGCCGCGTTGAAGGCGGCTTCGGTGTCGGTTTTGGCCTGCGGGCTGTTGAGCACGTTGGCGGCGGGGAAGCCGGCCTTGGTCAGCGAATCGAGCGTGCCGTCGTTCCGCTCCTTGGCGGTCGGCAGCTGGTCGTAGGAGATCTTGATCGCGCCGACTTCGTTCATGTCCCAGCCGCGTTTCTTCATTTCGTCGACCATCATCTGGCCGACCTGCTGACCGATCTTGTACGCTGAGATGCCCATGTGCGGCACGGACTCGATCGGCTTGCCGGCGCCGTCGACCAGGCGGTCGTCGACGGTCATCATTTTCAGGTTGTGCTGCTTGGCCTTGGCGACAATGGCTTGGCCGAGCTTGACGTCGGGCACGCAGACGATGAAGCCTTGCGCGTGCTGCGCGGCGAGGTTGTCGATGGCCGACAAGAGCTTGTCGCCGGACGGCGTACCGATCTTGACGACCTTGAAGCCCTTCTCCTTACCGGCCTGCTCGGCGAACTTCCATTCGTCCTGGAACCACGGCTCTTCGGCCTGCTTGACGAGAAAGCCGATCTTGATTTCGTCGGCGGCGTGCGCCATCGGTGCGGCCAGCGTCATGACGGCGCCCATTGTTGCCAACAGCTTCGTAGCGAATTTCATGTGACTACCTCCTTTTCGATTTATCGGAACTGCCTGCTCGTTCGCGCGCAACCGCCGATGTCACCACTGATTCGGGGCGACGCGCCTGGGTCAGAGAGTGCTGTCGATTCAGCCCCCCACAACTTCCCGCTCCCGCCCGACGGCCGCGCGCGCTGACAACGGCTCCCCGTTCGGAATTATGTCTTTCACTGACGGCACAGCCCTCAATTCCTTGGCCAGATCGATCGCTATCGCGTTGTTCGGATCGAGTTCGAGCACTTCGGCGAGTGCGTCGCCGGCGGCCGCAATCGAACCGAGGCCGTAGAGCGCCTGGGCCTTGATCAGCCCGGCGCCGGCCATTTGCCGCTTCTGCAGGTCATCCTCGAATAGCAGCATGGTCGGCAACGAGGTGGCGAAGTAGTCGATCTTCGCAGGCTCAGCGTGCTGTGCTTCGGCGTAGGCGAGGATCGCGCTGAACATCGTCTGTGCTTCGTCTTGACGCCCGAGCGCTGCGAGCGCCTTGGCCGAGAAGTAGCTGAGTTCGGAATAGGCTCGCACGCTCATCAGCTGGAAGTCGCCACGGAACGAGGCGGCGGTTTCCCACGCGGCATGCGCCCGTTCCTGGTTGCCCGTCGCGGCGTGGGCAACACCGAGCCAGTAGAGGATATCGCTCGGATTGGCGAGCAGATGGCGCGCTTCGCCGAGGCTGGCCGGCGGGTTGAGCGCGGAAGAGAACTGCACGACGGCGCCATCGGCCTGCCCGGCATCGAGCGCACGGCGGCCGAGCGAGAGACGGGTCCGCACGTACTGACCGAGCGCCTGGCCTTCGCCGCCTTCCCACGGCTGGAAGCGGCGTTCAAGCAGGAGTTGCAGCGCGCGCTCGGGCTGGTCTGCGTGGTTGCAGAGCGCGGAGAGTTCGACGCAGAGGTCGTCGCGTGTGGCGACCAACTCCGGGTGGCGTTCAAGTTCGGCCAAGCGTTCCTGCGGCGCGACGCCGATACGCTTCCATAACTGGTCGCGCTCATAGAGCACACGGGCGTCGGTCTGATCGAGCGCAAAAGCGCGTTCGTACGCCTTGCGCGCGCCGGCAGCATCACCGAGGATGTTGAAGCGGCCGATGCCGAGATTGCGCCAGGCGGTCGGATGCTTTGGATCGAGCGCGACCGAGGCTTCCCAGTGCGCGATCGCGTCGGCGTGGCGGCGCTTGTCGTAGAGGAGGTTGCCGAGGTAGTAGTGGGCGGCGGCGTCGTTCGGCGCGTGCGCGATGGCTTCCTCGAGCACCAGCAGATCTTCGAGGCGCGACGGGAAGCAGTAGTCGCGTGGCTCGGTCGCGGCACGGGCGCGGTAATCGGCGGCCAACTCGAGTTGGCCGCAGCGCTCGCTGTACGCGGCGAGGTAGTAATGGAGCAGCGGTCGCGTGCCGGGGTCGGCTGCGTTCAGCGCGTCACGCAAGAGCGCGATGGCGTCGTCGTACTGGCCCGCCCGCGCGCGACCGATCGCAAGATCGATGCGTGTCTGGGTGTCGCAGGCAAATTCACAGGCAAGCGCTTGTCCGGCGAGCCATCGCGCACCGCCGTCGAGCGGATCGAGGCGCAGTGTTTCGGCGATCAGGGCGGCGGCTTCGTCTTTCCGGCCCAGTTGCCGCAAAACCAGCGCCTTGAGGTTGCGTGCGTTCAGGTGGTCGGTGTCGTGGCGCAACGAGCGCTCCGCGTGTTCGAGCGCACGCGCCCAGTCGCTGCGGCCGGCGTCGATCTCGGCGAGCGCGAAGTAGGCGGCGGCGCGCCAGGCACCGTTCCAGGTCGCCTTGTAGAAGCGGTCGTAGGCATCATCATCGCGCCCGAGGTAGCGCAGGCAGACGCCGAGGTTGTAGAGCGCCTCGCCGTCGGCCGGATTCGGGTTGCGCAGCGTCAGGCGCTCGATGGCGCGCAGGAAACAGGCCTCGGCGCTCGTCCACTCGCCGCGCCGGAGATGCCAGAAGCCGAGCGCGTTGTTGCAGCGCGCGTCGAGCGGGTCGCGGCGCAACGCCTCGCGCCAGTAGGCATCGGCCGCACGTGTCGCGTGGCGGTACTGGTCGATGTGCAGGCCGGTGATGAACAGCTCGTCGGCGCTCGCGATAGCCGATGGCGGCGGCGGCTCGGTGGCCGATTGCGGGACATGCGTGTTCTGCTCGGCGAAGCTGCGGTAAGCGATCACCTCGCGGCCGTCCGCCGTCTCGACGCGCAGGGTGAGATCCTTGCGCTCGACCGGTGCGGCCAGAGGCTGTTCGGCCAAGAAGGGCTGATCCGGAGCGATCGTCGCCGTCCAGTCGGCGAGGACTTCGTTGTGGCGGGCGAGCACGATGCGCGCATCGCTCAGGCGCGAGGTCGTAGCGACGCCGACTCTCAGCTTCTCGTCCGAGACGGCGAGGCTGACCGCCGCATCGGCATTGGCCTGGCAGGCCGGCCCGATGTCGCGAATCGGGTACCAGTACTGGCTGAAAACGCGCGTCTCACCCGGATTGAGGAAGGCGAAGTCGGGCTGGTTGTCGGTGTATACGCCGGCCATCAGCTCGATGTACGGCCGGTAGACGCCATTGACGTCCGGTTCGGTCAAGTGTCGATCCCAGGCGTAGCCGAACTCGTGGTTGCCCCAGCACCATTGCTTCTTGCCCGGCGCAATGTGGTGGTTGGCGACATGGACGATCCCCGCTTTTGCCTTGTGGTCGTAGCCACCGAAGAAATCGGCCTCGGTACCGAGGCACATGTAGCTCGTCGGCACCGGGATATTGGCGAACCACGCGAGGTCGTTCGCCGAATAGGAACAATACGTGCCGTCCGGGCGGAACTGGCGCGGTTGTTCGTGCTCGGCAACGCCGTGCTGCGCGCGGCCGACGTAGTCGGCGCCGTAGTACTTGTCGGCGCAGAGCGGGAAGGAGCTGATCGCGCGCTTGGCGTGGTCGGCGACGTAGTGCACGTCTTCCGGGAAAAAGCTCTGGTAAGCCTCGTTCACCTCGGTGGCGACGTTGGCCCACCAGAGGAAGGTCTGCGTCACCGGCGTCGGGTTGTGCAGGCGCACGCGCAGTTCGATGCACGACTTGCCCGGCCGCAGGCAAACGCCGTGCATGCCCTTCATGCGGCTCAGGGGATCGATGGCGCTCAGCCAGACGGTACAGGAACCGTCGTCGTCGTTTTCTATCGTCGCTTCAACCGGCAGATAGGTGCCGGGGCGATGGTGCTGCGGCCAGTTGAATTCGATGCCGCCGGAGAGCCACGGCCCGGCAAGGCCGACCAGCGCCGGCTTGATCACGTCCTGCCGATAGACGAAGTCGTAGCCGTTCGTCTTGTCGACGGCCATGTGAATGCGTCCGCCGAGTTCGGGCAGGATCAGCACGCGCAGATATTCATTCTCCAGATGGATCGCCTGCCAGGCGCGGTCGACCGGCGCATCGGCGATGCGGTCAATGAAGGGCAACGGATAGACGCGCCCGGAGGATCCCTGGTAGACGCGCTTTTCGAGAAACATCGGATTGCGCTCGCCGGGCAGCGGCTCCCAGGTCGGGATACTGAGCGGGCTTTGCCAGGCCTTGACCGGTCCGGCGAGGGCTGCGGGCGCAGGCGGAAGCTGCAGTGTGGGCAAAATTGTCTCCAGTGCGATGCATTGAAAATGTGCGCCCATCATCTGCCTGCGATTGACTGTGTAAAATGGCTTGGACGATCCTTGTCATGGACGATCCTCTGATTATTTTGGAGACGACGCATGAACAGCGCCGATACCGACAACGCGCATCACATCCGCGAAGGCTTCCCCGGCCAGCGTTCCGCTGTGCTGCCGCGCCCCGTCGTCGCCGCGTGGCTCGACGACGACCCGATCCTGTCGCTGTTGCCGAGCGACGCCGGCTTCTACCCGCAGGCGCAATGGCATTACGTCGAACGGCCGGAAGGCACGCCACAACTGGTGCTGATCCACTGCCTGCAAGGCGAGGGCTGGCTTGAGATGGGCGGCGTGAGTTGGCGCGTGCAGCCGGGGCAGGCGATCGCCATTCCCTCCGGCGAAGCGCACGCATACGGCGCCAAGGACGACAATTCATGGACGATCTACTGGGTGCACATGGCCGGTGCGAAAACCGGCCGCGTCGCGCAGATGCTCGGCGTCGACGTCGCCCGCCCGCTGTTCACACCCGGTTTCGACCCGGCGCTGCCGCCGCTCTACGAGGCGATCATCTCGCAGTTATCGCGCGGCTACGCCTCGACGATCCTGCTCGACGCCTCGCTCTCGCTTGGCCGCCTGGTCGCCCGACTGGCGCTCAGCGCGGCACGACCCGATGGCAGCGGCACCAGCGTCGCCGCACGCGTCGAGCGCACGCTGAGCCTCATGGAACAGAACCTCGACGGACAGATCCGCGTCGCCGACCTCGCCGAGCAGACCAAGATGTCGCCCTCGCACTTCGCCGCCGTGTTCAAGAAGAAAACCGGCTTCGCCGTGCTCGACTACTTCGTCCGACTGAAAATGCAGCGCGCCGGTTACCTGCTCGACTCGACCAGTCACCCGATCAAGGTCATTGCCGCCGAACTCGGCTTCGACGACCCGCTCTACTTCTCACGCTGCTTCCGACGGGTGCACAACTGTTCGCCGTCGGAGTACCGGTCGATTCCGAAGGGGTAACGGGCATGTCCGCCTCCCAGAATAATCGCCTCGGCGGGCGGCTTCATGGCGCCATCCACGGACCGTTAGTGTCATCGTTCAGCGCGTGCTGCAACATGTCGATGAACGCGCGTGTCTTGCTCGGCATGAGGCGGCGCCCGACAAACACGGCCCACGCCGTCGCCGACGGCACACCCCAGTCCGGCAGAACACGTCGAAGCACACCGGCACGAACATGGGGCTCCGCAAAACGATCCGGCGCGGCGACGATGCCGGAGCCATTGACCGCCATGCGTACCAGAAGCCCCATTGAATTGGCCGAAAAGTTGGAAGTCGGCGCACCCTCCCAACGCTGCGCTCCCTTGGTCAGCGTCCATTCGAGCGGCTCATAGTTGCGCCCCAGCATGAGTACGGCCTTGTGCGCCTCCAGGTCGTCGGGCGTGACCGGCTCGCCGTATTCGCTCAGGTAAGAGGCGGCCGCGTAAAGACCATTGGGAATCTCGGCCAGACGGCGGGCAGCGAGTTGGGCGTCATCCGGCAGATCCCCGAAGCGCAAGGCGATATCGAAACCTTCGGCCAGCAGGTCCACGCGGCGCGCAGACAGGTCCAGTTCCAGCGAAACGGCCGGGTGCAACGCCAGGAACGCGGCCAGCATGTCCTGCAGGAACAGGACGGCGACTTCACTTGGCATCGAGACGCGCAGACGACCGGTCGGTTGCACCTGCCGATGCGCGCTCAGGGCCGTGACGGAATCAACCTCGTCGGCCACCAGCCGCGCATGTTCGAGTAGCTGCAGGCCGAATTCGGTAAAGGTCGAACGCCGGGTGGAACGCACCATAAGCCGCTCCCCAAGCAACTCCTCAAGGTGTGCGACACGTCGCGAGACGGTCGACTTGGGCAAACCGAGTCGTTCGGCCGCTCGACTGAAGCTGCCCGCTTCCGCGACCCGGGCGTATATCAACAGATCGTTTGGATTTAATTGTTCCATAGGCGGAATGATGTTATCCGTTTTGATGGCTTCCGGCGATATCAGAACAACAATAAAGTGCGTCCATCGCTGAGACGCAAACAACCAAGCGCCTCAACGTAGCGAAGTCAGTCCCCCGGTCTCCTTCGCTCGCCCAACGACTTTTTTAACTGAACCCTCTGAATAAGGAAGCACATCATGAACACCAAACTTCTCTCCAGCGTCGCTCTCGCCCTGGCTGCCCTCTCCGCCGGTAGCGCCTTTGCCGCACAACCCGCCACCCCGGTCACTCGCGCGCAAGTACTGGCCGAACTGGTCGAAGCGCAGCGCACCGGAGACATCATGGACGGTCGTACCGGCAAGATGCTCAACGAACTCCATCCCAATCTCTACCCAGCCAAGGCTGCAGCGCCCGGTTTGACCCGCGCACAGGTATTGGCTGAACTGGCCGAAGCCAAGCGCACCGGCGAACTCGTGGTCACTCAAGGCAGTACGACCAAGAAACTCAACGAGTTCTATCCGAACAGCTATCCGGCCAAGGCCGCCACTGCGAGCCTGACCCGCGAACAAGTGCTCGCCGAGCTGGCTGAAGCCAAGCGCACCGGTGATCTCGTGGTCACTCAAGGCAGTACGACCAAGAAACTCAACGAGTTCTATCCGAACAGCTATCCTAAGAACTCCTGAGTGAATGCCCCTGGCCGTTACCCGTTATCGGGTAACGGCCAGGGGCGCCTTCTTCAACCTGCGTATCCACTTTGAACACCACGATGACTTCGTCCCTTCACTACGTCCCGGTCAGCCAGACGCGAAATCTCGAGCAACTGGTTGCCGGGCGGTGTTCTTGCAGCAGAACCGGGGTCACGCTCAAGCGGGTGTTGACCCAATGCCTGCAACGCCGTCTCGACCCGTTCCTGATGTTCGATGCCTTTGGCCGGGACGCTCAGGACGGATGCCGTGAGGAAATTGCAGATCATCCCCACTGCGGACATGAAGTCGTGACTTACATGATCGCGGGGCGCATGCGATTCCGCGATCATGCCGGCCGGCAGAGCACTCTCGAGCCGGGCGGCCTGCAATGGCTGACAGCCGGCTGTGGCGTGATCCACACCGAAATCCCGCAGCAGGAAGACGGCGCGATGGAGGGCTTTCAGTTCTGGCTCAACGTCCCCGGCACCGACAAGATGGCGGCCGCAAAATCCTGCGATTTCGAGCCCGAGGACCTGATTCGCTTCACGACATCCACCGGTGTACGGGTCACCGTAATCGCCGGCGAGAGCCACGGCGTCAAAGCGGCGGTCGCGCGTGAAGCAACGGCGCCGCTCGTGCTCGATTTGCAACTACCCGCCGGAGCGCGCTTCGAGCAAGCCTTGCCCAAGGACCACAACGCCTTCATCTTCGTTTATCGCGGCAGCGTGACGATCGCCGACCGGGAAGTGCCGGCGCAACACATGGGAATTCTCGCCAACGATCCCGGATCAGATGGCGTAGTGATCGAGGCCGCTGGTGACGCAAGGGTTCTGTTGCTTGCCGGACGACCGCTCAACGAGCCGATCGCGCAATACGGCGCGTTCGTGATGAACACGCAGAAGGAAATCTATCAGGCGCTAAGCGACTATCGCTGCGGACGTTTGGGGCAGACGCCACAGGAGACGTCCGACGCTTGACTCGAACACGCACGTATCGATAGCCGCGGAAAATAGAATCGGAAAATCGGAATCGAAAATCGGAATCGAAAATCGGAATCGAAAATCGGGAAGAAAATCGGAAAAAATCGGGGACAAAAATCGGGGACAGACCACGTTTAACCGACAGTCCACTCAGCGGCTGCTCCGGCTCCAATGCCCAGCCCCGACCGGCGTTCGGTTTTCCGAACGCGTTTTGCAGCCCCTATTCGGTAATCCGAACGGTCGCCGACACAACCTCAAATTCACGCACAAAATCAATTACCTAGCCAACTCATCGGCTGGCACACTCCATGCTGCAAGAACCCCGCCGCTCAGTTGCGGCACGGCTGTATTCCGGTTCGACCGATCATGCGGAATCCGCCGCCACCCGATTGCAGGAGTGCACGATGAGTACGAACTACCGAATCGAAAAGGATTTCCTCGGCGAGAAACAGATTCCGGCCGATGCTTATTACGGGGTCCAGACGCAGCGCGGCAAGGACAACTTCCATATCACCGGCACGCCGATGTCGAGCGAGCCGTATTTCGTGATGGCCTTCGGCTATGTGAAGAAGGCGGCGGCGATGGCCAACCGCGACCTGGGCGTGCTCGACGCGCGTGTCGCCGAGGCGATCATCGCGGCGTGCGACCGGCTGATCGCCGGCGAGATGCGCGACCAGTTCATCACCGACTTCATCCAGGGCGGCGCCGGCACGTCGACCAACATGAACGCCAACGAGGTGATCGCCAACCTCGCGCTCGAACAGCTC
>RRZT012214638.1_pt1 | contig 17121 bp, 15 predicted proteins | sample 2165551 | NCBI WGS metagenome assembly RRZT01 (sample SAMN10456910, study PRJNA506462) | wastewater metagenome | biome: wastewater; feature: sludge; material: wastewater sludge; isolation source: wastewater sludge with Escherichia coli K12::gfp cells carrying plasmid... | place: USA: Moscow, Idaho...
GCCGGCGTCGCCGACGACGAATCATCATCGACGATCGACACCCGCCCCACCGTCCGCTCCCCCGCCAAACCACCAGAACTCAGATTGTTCAACTCAACCGTGAACGACTCCTGCAACTCATCACCCACATCGTCCGTGATCGTGATCGGCACGACCTTCGCGGTCTCCCCTGCCGCGAACGTCACGGTCTGATCGGCGTCGATCGCATCGAACGAGGCGTTCGCACCAACCGACGCCGTCCCCGACGACGTCGACACCAGCACCGACGTCGTGTGGTCCGCGGCGTCGTTGAGCCGAATGGGGACGTTGATGACACCGTCCGACTCGCCCACCACCATGTCGGGGACGGACACCAGCGGGGTCACGACCACGGCGGATGCCGGTGTCGCAGCGCTCACCACGATCCCGGGCACGGCCAATACCGCCGCCAGCCCCACGGTCGAAAGCGTCCGCCTCCACCTCATGCCCGCACCCCCTCACCGGGCAAATGCCCGGCGCCCGTCCCAGTGATTCGGATCCTAAAGATCGGGGAGGTCACGGTCAACGAGACTGCGGTCATACGTCGATGAACGCGTTGACCCAACGCAGAACGCCGAGCGCCGGAACTGGGCGGCGTGTCGAGCCAGCGCTGATCAGGGGTCGGGCACCATGTCGAGCACTCGCGCCTGCCAGCACCCCGGGTCACCGATGGACTGGCGGATCGTGGTGTGATCGCCGACGAGGGTCAGGTCGTCTGCGCCCAGTTGTCGGAATCGTCCAGCAGATTCGCCTCGTCACCGTCCTGGATTTGACCGCACGGTTCGTCCAACACGTACTCCGCACCGGTCGCCAGTGTGATGGTGTCGGCGCCCGACGTCTCATCCGCCTGTCGGACCGCCTCGTGCAGGGTGAGGAGCCCGTCGTCGCCGTCGATCGACGTCGACCTGCAGGTCACGCCCTGACCCGCAGCAACCCCGCTGACCGGGCGCCCGATCCTGGGTCCCGACCACGCAGTCGGGCCCCAGTCCGCCGTTGGGGCCGCGGACACCCAGGGCAGTACGTTCGACACCCATGGCTTCGCTCCTCTCGACCGGCCCGCTCGTGACGTCGACGCTCGTGCTGTTGCGCCACGGCCAGAGCACGTGGAACGCCGAGAACCTCTTCACCGGCTGGTACGACGCCGACCTCACCGAGCTCGGCCGCGAGGAGGCCCGCCGCGGCGGCGAGCTCATGGCCGAGGCCGGCATCCTGCCCGACGTGGTGCACACCTCGCTGCAGGTGCGGGCCATCCGCACCGCCAACGAAGCCCTCGACGAGATGGCGCGCCTCTGGATCCCGGTGCGCCGCCACTGGCGCCTCAACGAGCGCCACTACGGGGACCTCCAGGGCCGCAACAAGAAGGAGACCGCCGACAAGTACGGCATCGACCAGGTGAAGGTCTGGCGCCGCTCCTACGCCACCCCACCGCCGCCGCTCGACCCGGGCGACGAGCGCAGCGCCCACCACGACCCTCGCTACGGCGACCTGGCCCCCGACATCATCCCGGGCTCGGAGTGCCTGAAGGACGTCGTCGAGCGCATGCTCCCCTACTGGTACGACGCCGTCGTCCCCGACCTGCGGGCGGGCAAGGTCACCCTCCTCGCCGCCCACGGCAACTCGCTGCGGGCCCTCGTGAAGCACCTCGACGGCATCTCCGACGACGACATCTCCGAGCTCAACATCCCCACGGGCATGCCCCTGGTGTTCGAGCTGGGCGACGACCTCCAGCCCCTCGAGGCCAAGCCCCTCACCGACCGCTACCTCGACCCCGAGGCGGCGGCCGCGGCGGCCGACGCCGTCGCCAAGCAAGCCGGCTGACGGTCAGTCCGGTTCAGTCGCCGATCGTGCGGGCGCGGAGCCAATCCGCGCACCACGCCTCGTCAACCTCACCGGCAGCCACCGCCAGCATGGCCGCCTCCGCTTCGTCGACGTCGGGAGGATCAGGCTCCCAGCGGCGACCGTTGAGATCGAGGAAGAGCACGAGCGACGCCCAGGCCGATCGCTTGTTGCCGTCGGGCAGAGGATGATTCCAGGCGCGGCGACAGGTCAAGACCGCTGCCTTGTCGATGAGGTCGGGATAGAAGTCCTGGTCGCCGAAGCCGGCCTGCGGCGCGTGCAGAGCCGAGTCGGCGAGATCGACGCGAGCCCCCTTCGCCAAGGTCCCTGCCTCGACTCCGGTCACCTGTTCCGCCAGCCAGAGGTACTCGGCCAGCGAAACGTACCGGGTCATCGGGCAAGCCGGTCGAGCAGCTCCTTGTCCCGCTCGAGGAGGCGCCGAGCTCGGTCGGTGAAGTCGTCGTCGCTGCGCACGCGATCGATCTCGGCCGCCAGTGAGCCGACGATCAGTGCGTTGAGACCGGTTTCCTTGACCCGGGCGACCGCCTCGGCCTGCTCGGCAAGCTCGTCGGGAAGCCGCACGGTGGTCTGCTTTGTCATCGCGATATCTAGACCTGGGTTCCACGATCTCCGATACTGAACCGGACCGCGGACTGGCGCCCGATCCGGCCGTCGGGACGACGGGATCGGGCGCCAGGACGAGTGGGTGGCGATGGATCAGCTGGCATGCAGGGCGGTGAGCACCTCCACACGTGCGGCCCGGCGGGCGGGCAGGACGGCGGCGGCGACGCCGGCCAGCGCCGCCAGGACCACGATCGCCGTCAGCTGGCCGACCGGCAGGGTCAGCTGCTCGAAGCCCTGATCGGCCAGGGACCGGACCATGGCCCACCCGAAGCCGAGACCGACGACCGAACCGATGGTCGTGCCCAGCAGGGCGATGATCACCGACTCCCACCGGACCACGGCCCGGACCTGGCTTCGGGCCATGCCCACCGCCCGGAGCAGGCCCAGCTCGCGGGTGCGCTCGTGGACCGACAGGGTCAGCGTGTTGGCGAGGCCGAACAGGGCGATCACCACTGCCAGCGCCAAGAGGGCGTAGATCAGGTTGAGCATCTGGTTGATCTCGCCGGCCTTGGACTGGGTGAACTCGTCGGCGGTGAGCAGCCGAGCGGTGGGGTATCCGTCGAGCCGGGCCTCGATGGCAGCGCGTGCCTCGTCCATCGACACCCCGTCGGCGTTGGCGATGATGAGGAAGGCGTCGACCGCATCGACACCGTTGGCCTCGAAGGCGTCGAGGCTCATGGCATAGGCGCCCAGCGGTTCGACGGTGTCGTAGACCGCGGCGACCGTGAACGCCTGGGAACCGGTCTCGGGGAACTCGATGCGCACCCGGTCACCGACCGCCAGTCCCTCCTTGTCCGCCACCTCCGTCTGGATGGCCACCTCGTCGGTGCCCATCCCGGCCACCGAGCCGTCGGTGACGGCCAGGTCGGCGACCACGTCGATCTGGGCCGGGTCGAACGCCGACACGTCAGCGGAGGTGCCGTCGACGACCGCCGCCGAATACCGCAGGGCCGACATCGCCCCGACCTCGGGCAGCGACGCGATCGACTCGCCGACCGACGGGGCCAGGCCACCCTGGCCGAAGGTGGTCTCGACGAACCAGTCGCCCCGCATGGCGGTGTCGACACTGTTGGCGATGGACGTCCGGGCCGAGGCCGCGAACACCGTGATGAAGACCACGAGGCCCACGCCGACCATCAGTGCGGACGCCGTCGCCGACGTGCGCTTGGGGTTCCGGATGGCGTTCTCGCGGGCCATGGTGCCGGTCATCCCCCGGAACCGCGCCAGCGGCGCACCCAGCACCCGGCTGACCGGTTGGGCGATGACCGGGCCCAGCACGGCGACACCGACGAACACCACGATGGCACCGAGACCCACGGCCGGCACACCGGCGCCGGCCAGTCCCAGGGCCAGCAGGGCGACGCCGACCGCCGTGACGGCCACACCGATGACGACCCGCTTCGCCGACCGACCCGAGTGGTCGACGGCGACGTCACGCATGGCGGCGATGGGTGCCACCTTCGCCGCCTTGCGAGCCGGAACGACTGCGGCCACCACCGTCACCAGGGTGCCGACGGCCATGCAGGTGACGATCGTCCCGGTGGTGACCACCAGGCCGCCGTCGGGCAGATCCAGGCCGAACCCGGCCAGCAGCGCACGGAGCCCCGTGGCGGCGCCGATGCCCAGGACGACACCCAGGGCGGAGGCGGTGATGCCGGTGAGCAGTGCCTCGATCCATATGGCCCGCTTCACCTGCCGGCGGCTGGCGCCGATGGCCCGCAGCATGGCGGTCTCCTTGCTGCGTTGGGCGACCGTGATCGAGAAGGTGTTCGAGATCACGAACGAGCCCACCAGCAGTGCGGTGACGGCGAAGGCCATGAGGAAGGTGTTCATGAAGGCGACGCCGGTGGCGCTGGCGGCCTCCGCCTCGTCGACGGCCTGGTCGCCGGTGATGGCCTCGACACCGGTGCTGCCGGCCAGCGCGTCGCCGAGGTCCTCGGCGAGCTCCGCCTGGCTGACGCCCTCGGCCGCCCGGACCGAGATGGCGTCGTAGCGACCGGGCTCGCCGATCACCTGGGATGCCGTGGCCGGCGGGAAGGCGACGACCGCAGCGCCCGCGGCGTCGTCGGCGCCGCCGTAGGTGGCGATGCCGGCGAGGGAGTAGGTGCCCGACCCGGTGGGGGTGACCACCCGTACGGGGTCGCCGACCACGAAGGATCCGGCCTCGGCCGAGGACCGATCGATGACGATCTCGGCCGCCGCCGTCGGCGCGTGGCCGGCCACCAGTTCGAGCGGGCTGACCTCGGCATCATCCGACCACGCCATGGCCACGGGCGGGGCGCGGTTGGCGTTGTCGTCCAGCAGTTCGCCGTCGTCACCCAGGATCTGGGCGATGCCCTCGATGCGGGGCTCGGCGGCGGCCACGGTCGGAACGGCGCGCACAGTGGCGAGCACCGTGTCGTCGATCGAGGACCGGATCTCGGTGCCGTTGGAATCGGTGACCACCTGGGCGGACCGCACGAGGGCGTCGGTGCCCTCGAGGGCCTGGCCCGAGATGGCCTGGTAGGCGTTGCTCAGGGTCGCGGTGAGCACGAGCGTGCCGGCCATGAAGGCCACGCCGAGGGCGACCGCCGCGGCGGTGAGGGCGAAGCGGGCCTTGCGGGCCCGGAGGGTGGAAAGGGTCAGCTTCAACATGGTCGGGACTCGCTTCCGGGAGGGTCGGAGGACGGAGGTTCCGGAGGTCGACGCCATCGGGATCACGCTCCGAGGTGCCGCATGCGGTCGAAGACCGAGTCGGCGGTGGGGTCGGACAGGTCGTCGACGATCCGACCGTCCGCCAGGAACACGGCTCGATCGGCGTAGGAGGCGGCCACGGCGTCGTGGGTGACCATCACGATGGTCTGGCCGAGCTCACGCACGGCCTGGCGCATGAACGAGAGGATCTCGGCGCCCGTGCGGGAGTCGAGGTTGCCGGTGGGCTCGTCGGCGAACACGATCTCGGGGCGGCTGGCCAGGGCCCTCGCCACGGCGACCCGCTGCTGCTGGCCGCCGGAGAGCTCGGACGGTCGGTGCTCGAGCCGCGCCCCCAGGCCGACGGTGTCGATCACGTGGTCGACCCATGCCTGGTCGGGGCGCCGCCCGGCGAGGGCCATGGGCAGGGTGATGTTCTCCTCAGCGGACAGCGTCGGCACCAGGTTGAACGCCTGGAAGACGAACCCGACCCGGTCGCGACGCAGCTTGGTGAGCTGGCGCTCCTTCAGGGTGCTCAGGCCGGTGTCGCCCACGAACACGGCGCCACTGGTCAAGGTGTCCAGGCCGGCGAGGCAATGCATGAGGGTCGACTTGCCCGAGCCCGAGGGACCCATGATCGCGGTGAAGCGGCCGGCGTCGAAGCCGACGGTCACGCCGTCGAGGGCGCGGACCTGGGCCTCGCCCCGGCCGTACACCTTGACCGCCGCCACCGCCGAAGCGGCCGGGGTCGAGGAGGGCGCCTCGGTGCCGAGGGGGCTGGGAGGTGCCGTGAGGATCGTGGTCATGAGGTGCTCCGTTCGTCGGTGTCGGCCGGTTCCTCCGGCCACCCCCCACGGTGCGCCCACGCCCGTCCGGCGTCGTCGGCCGGGCGGCCCTCGGTGCCTCCGCCGCAAGGGTGATCTCGTGCACCCCTTCGGCGCCTCCTCGTTCGCCCGGGTCCACCGCACGGCGACGCCCCGTACGCCTCGGGATGTACACGGACTGCGACGAGCGGCGGATGCGCGGCGCCGTGGTCGCCCGTACGGTTTGGCTGTGGAGCTCTCGACCCTGCCCCGGTGGAAGCAGTGGGTCACCGGGCACCCCGCCCTCGTCGACGCCGCCTGGGGCACCGCTTTCGTGGTGGCCTCCTTCGTCTCGGCCTCGGGCGACCACGCCACCGAGGGCGACTCGCTCACCGGCGACGCCCTCGGCGTCGTCCTCCTCCTCATCGCCACCGTGCCGTACTTCTTCCGCCGGAAGTCGCCGGTTGCGGTGTTCGCGATCTCCACGTCCGCGGTCGTGGCCATCTCCGCCCTCGGCTACTTCGAGGGCGTCATCCCGATGGTCATCCTCCTCGGGGCGTACACGGTGGGCGCCCGGTGCCCCACCCGGGTCGTGGTCATCGCCTACGGCTTCGTGGTGGTCGCCCTCCTCGGGCTCTTCCTCGGCCACGCCCAGGGCTTCGACGTCTCGACCCTGCTGGCCAACCTCGCCCTCTTCGCCGCCGCCTTCCTCTTCGGTGGCAACGTCGCCGCCCGCAGCGCCCGGCTCGCCGCCCTCGAGGAGCGGGCCCTCGCGGTCAGCCGCGAGCACGAGGAGGAGGCCCGCCGGGCCGTGGCCGACGAGCGCCTGCGCATCGCCCAGGAGCTCCACGACGTGGTCGCGCATTCGATGGGCGTCATCGCCGTTCAGGCCGGCGCCGGCATGCACGTGATCGACAAGGACCCCGCCGAGGCGAAGCGCTCGCTGGAGGCGATCTCGTCCACCAGCCGCTCAACGCTCACCGAGATCCGCCGCCTGCTCGGCGTCTTGCGCGACGACGAGGGGCGGGCCGGCGCACTCGCCCCGGCCCCTGGCCTCGACGACCTCCCAGGCCTGGCCGACGACCTCACCGACGCCGGGGTTCCGACGACGCTTCGCATCGACGGGCCTGGTGAGGACGTCCCCAAGGGCGTCGAGCTCACCACCTATCGGATCGTCCAGGAGGCGCTGACCAACGTGCTGAAGCACGGCGGGCCCGGGGCCAGCGCAGAGGTCGTGGTGAGCGTCGTCCCCGACGCGGTCCACATCGAGGTGTCCGACGACGGCCGGGGCATCGACCTGTCCCACGACGGCACCGACGGGCACGGGCTTCGGGGCATGCAGGAACGGGTCGCGGTCTACGGCGGGGACCTGCAGGCGGGGCCCCGAGCCTCGGGGGGCTTCGAGGTCCGCGCCGACCTGCCCTACGGCGAGGGACCCGGTCGACGGGCGCAAGCCGAGCGTGACGCCGCGACGACGGAGGCGGGCCCGTGATCCGCGTCGCCGTCGTCGACGACCAGGCCCTCGTGCGCAGCGGGTTCTGCGTCCTGCTGCGATCCGATCCCGGCATCGAGGTGGTGGGCGAGGCCGCCAACGGCCGGGAAGCCGTGGCCCTCGCCGAGCGCGAGCGCCCCGACGTGATCCTCATGGACATCCGCATGCCCGAGGTCGACGGCCTCGAGGCCACCCGTCAGATCACCGCGGCCGAGCGGACGGAGTCGTGCCGGGTGTTGATCCTCACCACCTTCGACCTCGACGAGTACGTCTTCGAGGCGTTGCGGGCCGGCGCCAGCGGCTTCCTCCTCAAGGACACGCTGCCCGACGAGCTGCTCGCGGCCGTCCGCGTGGTGGCCGACGGCGATGCCCTCCTCGCTCCGAGCATCACCCGCCGCCTCATCGAGGAGTTCGCCCATCAGCCCGCCGCCGCCACCGCCCCGGTCAACCCCGGGATCGCCCTGCTCACCGAGCGCGAGCACGAGGTGCTGGTGGCGGTCGCCCGGGGCTGCTCGAACGCCGAGATCGCGGAGACGCTCTTCATGTCCCCCGCCACCGCCAAGACCCACGTGAGCCGCCTGCTCACCAAGCTGGCCGTGCGCGACCGGGCCCAGCTCGTGGTGGTCGCCTACGAGTCCGGCGTCGTCACCCCCGGCGGCGCCTGAGGTCGTCGACCGAGTGCCGTCCGCCCCCGGTCGGTACCCTCGCACGATCCGCACGCACTGAGGGAGGGCTGGGATGGCCGGCGGCCTGGTCGGACTGTTCGATGACGTGGCGGCACTGGCCAAGCTGGCCGCCGCCTCCGTGGACGACGTGGGCGCGGCCGCCGGCAAGGCCAGCATGAAGGCCGCCGGGGTGGTCGTCGACGACGCCGCCGTGACCCCGAACTACGTGCAGGGCCTCGCCGCCACCCGCGAGCTCCCGATCATCCGCAAGATCGCGATCGGCTCGGTGCGCAACAAGCTGCTGTTCATCCTCCCCGCCGCGCTGCTGCTGAGCGAGGTCGCCCCCACGCTCGTCGAGATCATCTTGATGTGCGGCGGCGCCTTCCTCTGCTACGAGGGCGCCCACAAGGTGATCCACGCCCTCAAGCGCGACGACCACGACCACGACGTCCCCGCCGCCGCGCAAGGGCCCGAGGCCGAACAGGCCACCATCAAGGGCGCCATCCGCACCGACTTCATCCTGTCCGCCGAGATCATGGTGATCTCGCTCAAAGAGGTCATCGACGAGCCCCTCGCCGCCCGGGCGATCATCCTCGTCGTGGTCGCCCTGCTGATCACCGCGGTGGTCTACGGCGTGGTCGCCCTCATCGTGAAGATGGACGACGTCGGACTGGCGCTCACCCAGCGGGACTCGCCCTCGTCACAGCGCACCGGGCGCCTGCTGGTACGGGGCATGCCCAAGCTCCTGCGGGTGCTGTCGACCGTCGGGACCGCCGCCATGCTGTGGGTGGGCGGGCACATCATCCTGGCCGGCAGCGACGAGCTCGGCTGGCACGACCCCTACGACAAGGTGCACGACCTCGAGCACGGTGTGGAGGACGTCGGCGCCGTCGGCGGCGTCCTCGAGTGGCTGGTCAACACCGGCGCCTCGGCGGCCGTCGGCTTCGTGGTCGGCGCCGTCCTGGTCGGCGTCGTCTCCCTCATCCCCCGGCGCCGGCCGGCCCTCGGCACGGCCTGACCGGCTGAGGCGCACCCGGCTGAGGCTCGCCCGGCCTTCACCAGCCGGTCCGGGCGAGGGACTGCACCACGACCGCGAGCGCGAACTGCGCGCCCAACCCCACCGTCCCCTTCGACCAGGGCATGAACGAATTCGCGGGCTCGGCACTGCGATGACCCACCCCACCATCGACGGGCACGGATGCACGGGTCGTGCCGAATAGGGGACTACAAGGGTCGGAGCAGGAGCACCTGACGGCGGAAGTAGTCGGCGACGGCGAGCGTCCCGTCCGAACGCACGGCGATGCCCGCCGGCGAGGCGGGGCCGACCGCGGCACGGCTGGTGTCCACCAGGTTCGAGAGGCCGTGGTAGATGACGCCGGGCCCCCAGTCCGCCGTGTCGACGTACCCGACCGCTGCGCCGTCAGAGTCCCGGCCGCCCTCGGTGAACCAGAGCTTGGTGCCGACCAGTTCGATGGAGTGGCCGCCGAGGTCGATGCCGCTCATGGGCAGGTGGAGCTCCTCGAACTCGTGGGTGTCCTTGTGGAAGCGGACCAGGTCCACGTCGGAGTAGTCGAGGTAGTACACGTAGTCCTCGTCGATGCGGAGCTGCCAGGGTGCGCCGCCGAAGAACGTGCCCGGCCTGCTCGAGGGCGGGATCGGGAACCGCTGCACCGCAGCGGTGCTGACGTCCACTCGGGTGATGGCGCCGGCGTAGAACTCGGTGGCCCAGATGGCGCCGTCCTCTGCGTCGAACTCGAGGTTGGACACACCACTACCGCCAGGGATCTCGATGTGGCGGATGCAACCGTGGTCGTCGGGCTCCGTGCAGTACTGGTGAACGGCGCCGGCCAACGCCTCTGGGTCACTGAAGTCGAGCAGGTTGTCACAGGGCAGCTCGTCGGGATCGAACGAATTGACCGACGGGGTGCGGGTGAAGCTGCCCTCGGCGTACCAGATGCGTTGGCCGTCGTAGGCCAGACCCACCACCTCGGCGCCGTCGTTGGGGACGTTGACCGCGCAGTAGCGCTCGTCGTTCTCCGTGTGGGGCAGGTCGGTGGCGGCCGGGTCGAAGCTGAGGACCCGGCTGTGGTTGCCGGTCGCGGGGCCGAAGAGCGCGCCGCCCTGGGTGAACCAGACCTTGTCGTCGGCCCAGATGACCCGTTCGACGAGTGCCGACCTTCGACTGTTGGAGCTGGGGCCGAACAGGCTGAACGGGTTCACCGGAACGTACCGACCGTTGACGTCCGGTTTGTGGAGGAGTGGAACGTCGTAGGCATCGACGCCGGTCCCGTTCCACCGGGACATGGCCGAGCCGAACTCGCCCGTCGTCCAGAGATCGCCGCTCGGAGCGAACATCACGTCCAACGGCGATCCGATGGCAGGGTCGGTCCAGATCGGCACACGACCGCCCGCCGCCGACTCGAAGTCGGTGAGAACATCACGACTGACCCAGCGTCGACTGCTCACCACGAGTTGCAGACTGCCGACGTCGGAGGGGTCGACGAGCATGACCACGCTCGCGCCTGCCGCCACCGCGGTGCCGACCGGCGCGAGAACCTGGCTGACCGAGCCGGTCCGGGGTGCCTTCAGCGAGATCTCGCCCGTCGGCGTCGTCACTCGCGCGACCTCCCAACCGGCGAAGAGCACCGTGCCCACCGGGGCCACCCAGGAGACCGAACCCGCCGACGGCGTGGTCACGCGGTCCTGGTTGGCGCAGGTGGACGATCCCCCCGCGAGGAACGCGCACGTGGTGAGGGCGATGTCGTACACCCCGGTCGCGTTGGCCGGGACGGTGACGTCGAGGCTCGATCCGGTGGACCACGAGTTGAGGCCGAGACGGCTGGACGCAAGGTTGAAGAAGCGGCCACTGCCACTGCCCGTCCAGTTCAAGGTGACGGTCTGACCCGGGGTCACGTACTGGCGGTAGTCGCCGGTGAACTGCTGCGGGCCGACCATCACGTTCGCGGTGGCGGTCTCGGTGCACAGCGGGGTGCTCGCATCCGGCGTCGTCTTGCAGAACGCGATCGCAAACGTGTTGCGACCCGGCTTGAGGCTGGCCGCGGTGACCAGCAGCGATCCATCGACAGTGGCACCAGACGGCGTTCCGGCAACGTCGACCTTCGACCCGTTGGGTCGAGTCACCCGAGCGAAACCTCCGGTGGGGTGGCGCCAGGTGATCGTCACGTCCCTCTTCACGATCTCGTCGACCAGGGTCGGGTTGGCACTGGTGATCACGGGGGGCGCCAGGAACGGGACCGTCACCGACGCGGGGACCACGACCCGCCCACCGGCGTCATTGGCGATGGAGAGCCGGAAGCGTCGAACCCCCGCGGCGCCGACGCGGAACGACGTGCTGCCGTCCTGAGGGAGGAAGCCGGTCGCGGGGTTGGTCGGCGTGGTGTCGTCGAAGATGTAGAGCTCATTCGTGGAGTCACCTCCGTCGGTCGCCCAGTTGAGAGTGATCCGGTTGGTGTCGCTGACACTGGCCGTGAAGGACGACACGGTCGGGGGCGGCGGAACATCCAGATCGACATCCATCGTCGTCCTGGTCCCACCGGTCACCACCACGTCGTCGCCGGCGGCCAGGGTCGCCCGGTCCCGGTAGAACAACTCCGTCTTGTGCACCCCACTCGGGTCAACGACCGCGACCCGGTAGGCGCCGAGACCCAGGCCACCGATCTCGTACCTTCCGAAGGCGTCGGCGACACCGAGGCCCACCGGCGCCGCGTCCGCCGGCCGCAGCGCGATCACCCAGGCACCGGCGATCGGTGCGGTGGAGCCCACCTCGGTGACCGTCCCGGCGATCGATCCGGTCAGCGGAGCCAGGTCCTCGTCCACCCGCACGGTGGCGCCGGGTGCGACGGACACCGGCAGGGCGCTGCCGAATTCGCCGAGGGTGACGTCGTGGTGCCACTCGGGCGCGTGGGTGGCCGTGCTGTCGAGCATCTCGATCTTGTACGGCCCCGCCGGAACGCCGATCGTGTAGTCGCCGTTGCCGTCGGCCACCGTCGCCGCCGTGAACACCCCGGTGTTCGCGTTCACCGCTGCCACCCACACGCCCCCGACCGGGCCGCCGGACACCGAGTCGGTGACCGTCCCGACGATGGTCGCGCTCGTCGTGGGCGCCGAGCGCGTCGCCAGATCCACGTTGACCGGGGCCGTCGCGCCGGCCGACACGGCGATGTCGTCACCGGTCTGGAAACTTGCCTTGTCCCGGAAGAACAACTCGTACGCGTGCGCCATCGTCGGATCCACCACCGCCAACCGGTAGGCGTCAGCCTCGAGCCCAACCACTCGGTAGGAACCATCGGCGGCGCTCAGCGTCCCGCCCGCGATCCTCCCATCCGTCGCTCGGACCGCTACCACCCATGCCCCCGAGATCGGCTGCCCCGTCCCACTCGCGGACACCGACCCCGCGATCGCTCCGCTGGCCCCGGCCGGCGCCAGCGCGGCATCGACGGTCCGTGGACCGGCACTGCTGATCGCGACCGGGGTCGCCGCCGCGAAGTCGTCGACCGTGCGGTCCTCGAACCACTCGGCCCGGTGTCGCCCCGATGGGTCCACGAACTGCACCCGATAGGTGCCCAAGGGCATCGACAGGCGGTAGCGGCCGGCGGCATCGGCGATCGCGCCCCGCGGCGGCCCACCCGTCGCCGGCACCGCGACCACCATGGCTCCGTCCAGTGGGGCTCCCGTGAGCTCATCGGTCACCGTTCCCGCCAGCGAGCCGGTGCGGGCCGCGCCGGTCCCGACGATGTCCCGGTCACCGGGGTTGGTGGCCGCCGAGACGGACGAGTTGTCTGCCAGTGGCCCACCAGGGCCGGGACCGAAACCCGCGAGGCTCGCCGGATCGTTGCACTCCCCGCCCTGGTCGCGGGACAGGAGGGCCACGATCGACGGCGCACAGGGAACACCGTCCGGTCGCCCGCCCACCGGCGGCGCTGCTGCTTGCGCCGCGGCGGGGGCCGGCGGGGAGATCACGACCAACGTCGCGGCGATGACCGCCGCGCCGACCGCCGCCGCGATCGTACGAATCCGCCTTGTGCGCACGTCACTACCTCGGCCTCGCCGATCCACCGCTCAAGCCCAAAGGTAGCGGCGGGGCGGTGGGCCTGTCTCAGCTGCGCTGCGCGGGCCGAGGCCCCCATACCGCGCTGACCGCCCTCGCCGACGCCCGACGAATGGGAGTCTGAGCCGAGCGGGTCGTCCCGCCCCGGGTGCATCGGCGGGCCGTTCGGCCGGGGTGGACGCAGCGCCAACCGCAGGCCACCAGCGGCCCCGCTCACCTCTGTCGACGTCAGCCGGCGTCGGGGAGGCGCACGCCGCTGGCCATGTGGACCTCGCGGATGTCGTGCACCCGGCCGAAGCCGGGGATGCGCTTGCTGCCACGGTCGACGACCTCAACCCAGCCGGGGGCCATGAGCGCCACGTCTCGGTCGGTCAGCACCTGGCCCGGCCGTGCCCGGTCGCTGAGCCGGGCCGCCAGATTCACGGGGCGGCCGATGTAGTCGTCACCCTCGAAGAGCAGGCACTCGCCCGAGGCGATGCCCGCCCGCACCGCAAGGGGCGCTCCGTCGAGACGCGCCATCAGCTCACTGACTGCGGCCACCATAGGGCCGGGGTCGGTGCTGACGAGCATCACCCCGTCGCCCAACCACTTGGCGATGCGCACGCCACGGCGGGCGGCCAGCTGGCGGACACAGGTGCGGAAGTCACCGAGCAGGTCGACGGCCTCGTTGGGCCCTTGGGCCTCGGTGAAGGCCGTGAAGCCGCACAGGTCGAGGAAGGCGAACGTGCGCGCCACGGCCTGCGGTCCCGTGGACTCGGGCAGGAACTCGGGGAGCTCCATGCCCGAAACCTCGGAGGTCTCGCCGTCTTCGACGGCCGGGAACGTGGTGACCTTGCTCATCTGCTAACCAAAGCTAGCAGCCATGCAACACGGGGAAGCGGCCATTTCGTAAACGTTTCGTAACATCCTGCTGACCGGGACCTGTGGGCCACCCTCTCCTGTCGGCGCCAACCCGCGAGAACGGAGGACGCGCTCGCCGGCCGGTCCACGAGCACCGACCGGCGAGCCCTGCGTCAGACCGCGTCGGCGCCCCGCTCCCCGGTGCGGATGCGCACCAGGTCCTCCACGGGAGTCACCCAGACCTTGCCGTCGCCGATCTCGCCCGTGACGGCGCTGGCCACCAAGGCGTCGACGACCCGGGTCACGTCCTCGTCCTCGATGATGATCTCGAGCATCACCTTGGGGACGAAGTCGATCTTGTACTCGGAGCCCCGGTAGGTCTCCGAGTGCCCGCCCTGGCGCCCGAAGCCCCGAACCTCCGAGACGGTGATCCCGACCACGCCGGCGGCCTTGAGGGCCTCCTTCACGTCGTCGAGCTTGAACGGCTTGATGACCGCGGTGACGAGCTTCATGCCCAGCCCTCCTTCCTGGTGGGGGTGATGGTGACGAGTCTGGTCGTTGTATCGCCCCGCATCACATCCGTCCCATCGTCATCCGTGTTGGGTGTGGTCGGTGCGTTCATCACATCCGTCCCATCGTCATTGAGTCGGCGTGGTAGGCGGTCTCGGAGTGCTGCTCGAGGTCGAGGCCGGTGACCTCGGTCTTCTCGTCCACCCGGATGCCGATGGTGGCGTCGAGGACCTTGAAGATGAGGTAGGTCACCACGAACGAGAACACGATGACGACCCCGTTGGCCAGCGCCTGCTCGCCGAGGAGGCCGAGACCCCCGCCGTAGAACAGGCCTTCCTTGAACTCCAGCCCGAAGTAGGCCGGATCGGCGAAGAAGCCGATGAGGAGCGAGCCGATGAGCCCGCCCACGAAGTGCACGCCCACCACGTCGAGGGCGTCGTCGTAGCCGGCCTTGAACTTCAGGCCGACCGCGAAGCTGCACACCACGCCGGCGATGAGCCCGATCCAGATGGGCGACATGCCGGCCACGAAGCCGGCGCCCGGGGTGATGGCCACGAGGCCGGCGACGATGCCGGAGGCCACGCCGAGGTTGGTGAAGTGACCGTCCCGGAGGCGCTCGACCACGGCCCAGGCCAGCCCGGCCGCCGCGGCGGCGAGGAAGGTGTTCATGAAGGCCTGGATGGCCACGCCGTTGGCGGCGAAGGCCGAGCCGGCGTTGAAGCCGAACCACCCGAACCACAAGATGCCGGTGCCCAGCATCACGAGGGGCATCGAGTGCGGGGGGTGCCCCTCGCCGGGCCACCCCTTGCGCTTGCCGAGGACGAGCACGCCCGCAAGGGCGGCGATGCCGGCGTTGACGTGGATCACGGTGCCGCCGGCGAAGTCCAGAGATCCACGCTCGCCCAGCCAGCCGGTGAGGCCCTCGCCCCAGACACCGCCGTAGACCCAGAACGAGACCGGGCAGTACACCAGCAGCAGCCAGAGCGGGACGAAGACGGCCCACGCCGAGAACTTCATGCGGTCGGCCACGGCCCCCGAGATCAGCGCCGGGGTGATCACCGCGAACATGCCGAGGAAGATCACGGCGAGGAGGGTCTTGCCCACGTCGTCACCGGTGATGGTGAGGTCCGAGAGGAAGAACCAGTCGAAGTTGCCGATGACCGACCCGGAGCCGCTGTAGGCCAGCGAGAAGCCGGCGATCACCCAGATCAAAGGGATGACCAAGAGGCACCAGAAGTTCATCATCAACATGTTGAGGACGTTCCGGCTGCGGTCCATGCCGCCGTAGAACAGGGCGAGGCCGGGCGTCATGAACAGCACGAGTGCGGACGAGACCAGCACCCAGGCGATGTCTCCCTGGTCCATCAGCCGGCCCCCTGATCTCGTGGCGTGCGGGGTGTTGTCGTCATTGCGTGTTCCCTCCGTGTGGTCGCATTGGGCGAAAGTTACGTGTCAGGTATTTCGTGGATGTTTCGTGGTCGTGAACGGGTCCTGACCGGGGCAGCAGCGTGCGCGCGCCACGATCAGAGCCGGGGGCGTGTGGCTCATGAGGCCGCGTGGCGGCGCCCCGCGCCGCACGGCGACGGGGCGCGCCGAACCGGGTGGTGGGACCGGCTACGCGGCGAGCGCAGCCGGCGGGGCGCGGGCCCCGAGCGGCACCGCGCCGAGGCGACGCAGGCCCTCGACGCCGGGCGCGCCGGCCCGTCCGATCGCCGCCAATGCGGCGAGCAGCGCGGCGAGCGCAGCCGCGGTCGCCAGCAGCACGACGCGGGGGTGGATTCGCTCCCCCGTGCCTCGCACCGCCGCCGGCCGGGTACCGGTGCCGGGGGACGGCGGGACCACGGACGCGTCCACGCCCGCGCCGCGGGCGAGGTCCGGCGCAACCGTCCCCACCGTGGCGCTGCGGTCCGGCACCCCCGGGGCGTCGACCGTGGCCTCCACCCGACCGGCGACCGACACCAGGACGACGCCGAAGAGCAGGGCCACGACCGAGGCCGTCACCGCCCGCCGGGCCGGGCCCGTCATCGGGCGTCCTCCCCGCGCTCGCCGGTCCGGACGCGGATCACGGCCTCGACGGGGCGGACCCACACCTTGCCGTCACCGATCTGGCCGGTCTGGGCCGTGGCCACGATGGCGTCCACGACGGCGGCGCACTCCTCGTCGGTCACCACCACGTCGATGCGGACCTTGGGCAGCGAGTCGACCTCGTACTCGACCCCGCGGTAGGTCTCGGTGTGACCGCCTTGGCGCCCGGACCCCCGAGCGTCGCGCACCGTCATGCCCCCGACGCCGAGGCGCAGGAGGCCGGCCCGCACCTCGTCCACCCGGAAGGGCTTGATCACGGCGGTCACGAGCTTCATGTCAGAGTCGGTCAGAGGTTCCGCAGGTCGAGCGCTCGGTCGGTCTCGATCACCATCAGGTAGCCCGATCCCGTCACGCAGTGGATCTGCACCCCGAGCGCCTCGAGCTTCGGGCGGACGCGGGCCATGCCCCGGTCGAGGGCCCGGCCGTCCACCCCGCCGTCAGGCCACGCCGCGGCGTAGAGGGCCTCACGACCGACGAGTCGGCCGGGTCGCTCGAGCAGAGCGGCCACCA
>RRZT011347393.1_pt1 | contig 17120 bp, 11 predicted proteins | sample 2165551 | NCBI WGS metagenome assembly RRZT01 (sample SAMN10456910, study PRJNA506462) | wastewater metagenome | biome: wastewater; feature: sludge; material: wastewater sludge; isolation source: wastewater sludge with Escherichia coli K12::gfp cells carrying plasmid... | place: USA: Moscow, Idaho...
GGCGTCAACACGCACGTCCAGCAAGGACATGCTCTCATGCCCTTCAAGCTCTGTCACCGTAACATCCGAAATGCCGTCCAACGTCTTCACTTGATCGGCATAGTCCTTCACCGCCGTGGAATCAGTTGGCGAGTCCACAATCACCTGGATGGCAGGCGTGGCGAGGTCGGGGAAGTCCTGTTCGATCGTGTCGAAGGCCAGTTCCACCGAGCTTCCCTTGGGAATGTAATCGGTGAAATTATTACGCAGTTCAAGATCACGCACGGGCAACGCCATAAGCACCAGAATCGTTGCCGCGACCAGCATGACACTCCACGGACGGCGCTGCACGCCATGGGCAAGCTTCGAGAACACGCCATGTTCGCTGGAGGAGTCGCCTACTGCTGTCATCAGCTTGCCAAGCACCGGCACGTGCGTCAGCGGGGAGGGCCGAAGCAGTCGATGCCCAAACAGTGTCAAAAGCGCCGGAATGATCGTTACGGCGGCAAGCACCGCAAGAACCGCCACAACAATGCCACCCCATGCGATGGTCTTGAGCATGTGAAGATCGATGAAGAAAATACCGCCCAGGGCGAGCGCAATAGTCACGGCCGAGAACACGACGGTACGGCCAGCGCTTGCCACCGTCTTGCGCACCGCGGGCGTCACCACCCGTCGCCGAGCGTCCGGTGCCCCCAAATCTCGCTCGGCCTCGGGAAGCTCTGCCAGCCGCTTGGCTCCCTCCTCGCGGAATCGGGACACCACGAGCAGACCATAATCAATCGACAACGACAGCCCAATAATCGACACCACATTGAGGATGAAGGCGTCGATCGTGGTCACCCAGGTGGATACCCACAGCACACCCATCCCCGCCGCGATGGCGCTCACCGCACCCACGAGCGGAAGGCCCGCAGCAATCGCACCACCAAAAACAATAAGCATCAGCAGCGCAGCGACAGGCAGGCCAAGCGCCTCACCCTTTACTAAATCCTTCTGAATCTGCTCATTGATCGCTGCACCGATGGAATCCTGAGACATCTCCGAAACTCGTGCCTCCGGGAACTCGGCCCGCAATGCCTTCTCGTAGGCCACGATCCCCTCATCGAGTACTGCTCGCGACTCGTTTGTTTCCGCCTTGTCCGCCAACTTTTCTCGAGCAACGACGACGGCGTAACCGTCACCTTCGCTAGACAGCAGCGAAGCTTCAAGCTTCTCAGCTTCCTCGCGAGCGGCAACGGCCTCGTCACTTTCCGAAGCTTCTGCGGCTGCTTCATTAACCGCCTTGGTGACCTCGGTTGTCACCTTCGTCTTCGCTTCCTTAAGTGCTGCGCTGGTCTGTGCGTCCACTTCCGCGAGCGCGGGCTTAGCCTGGGCTTCCGCTGCCGCCTTTGCCTGCGCGCCCATTGCGGCAGCAGCGTCAATCTGCGCCTGAATAGCCTTCTTGGCATCATCGGCGCCCTTGTTAATCTGCTTTTCGAGAGGCTTCATCGCCTCGTCTATTTGCTTCGCGATCTCATCTTTGACCTGTGCGGCAGCTTTTTCCTCGGCTTCTTGCCGCATCTGTGCCACAGCAAAGGCATCCGTCACAGATTCGACGTGTGCACTCTCAAGGAGATGCCGACTGTCATTCGCTACGTCAGCAACCTTCGAGTCATCGAGATCCACACCTGTTACTACAAGAATCCCGGTTGGTCCGGTCTCTTCAGTGCTCTGGGTCAGATCCATCACCTTAGTGGAGTCCGTGTCCGGAACCTTATATTCGCTGGTCTCCATTCGCTGAAACAGGCCGCCATGACCAAAACCCATAATTGAGGCGCTCCCGGCAACCAACAAAATGAGGATCCACACGGTGATCACCAGCCACGCTCGCCGTGTGGTGAATCTTCCCAACGCTCTAAACATCGGACTCCTACTCCTCGGGCGTTGGCAGCCCTGGTTGCTAGCGCAAAGAGATGCATCTTTAAGATCGAGTCGCATGCCTTCACATTCCTCGTTTGAGGATAGTCCTCAACCCTCCTCAAAGGGAGGGCTGGCCACGTCACAAATAACCGAAACTCGCAGATTTCTACAACAACATCGGAAGATCAAGATCGAACGCTACGACCATTGCTGCCGCCATTTCAGACTCCTGATAAGACTGGAGATAGCCGACTGTCCGGCCAAGCATCTCTGTAGCAACGGTAAGGATGTTGTCAATCGCCACGGCACTCACATGATCCAAACCGTTTTCTGGACCAATTCGAACCTCACTGCTGAGACCCTTGATCATTGATGTAATGGGTGCGACCGTCACCTTCGTCATGGATGCCCGACCAGCATCACGTGTAAGGACGAGAACCGGGCGGGTTTTATCTAGATGTGCGAGACAGAACTACGTATTGATGTCCTTGATCTTCTTGGCTGGCACCCCACCCACCACGGTTCTCGGGGCTACATCTTTGGCGACGACGGCGCCCGCCGCCACCACTGCCCCATCCCCAATCGTCACACCAGGCAGGATCGTCGCATTCGCTCCAATCCATACACCTTGACCCAGGGTTACTCGCTGAGGAATGGTGGCCGCCCGCTTCGCCGGATCAAGATCATGATTCAGGGTCGCTATAACAACATTGTGGCCAATTAGGGCATCGTCGCCGATGTAAATCCCGCCCTGGTCCTGGAACCGGCAGCCACTGTTGATAAAGACGCGTTCACCCAGATGGATGTTCTTACCGCAGTCAGTGGTGAAAGGCGGGAACAGCCGGAACGAATCGGGCACTGGACGTCCGATAAGTTGCTCCATAAGAGCGATCCGTTCCTCAAGCGTCGAGTAACGAGTATTGAGTTCCATACACAGACGGATGGCATCATCTGCCAGTTGGTTTTGCATGGCAGCGGGCTCAGTGCCTGGTTCAACTGGGAGGCCTGCGTCAACATGAGCGAGGAAATCTTCAAGCAGCATGGCACCATTTTTCCAGAGACACTCGCCAAACCAAAGGACTCACACAGTCCCCGGCAGTACCCGCGTCACGCCCACCACATGAATTAACGCTTGGGGCGGGACTTCAAAATCAGTACGACCCCAAGAATCAAGAGAACCACCGGTATGGCCATTGCCCCAAAGGCGCTCCCCACGATAAATGTTGTGTCAGCCGAGCTACTCGACACGGCATTCTGAATCACCGTGATAGCGCTGGGGAGAAAGAGTCCGGCGAGGACAACAAGAATGATGCCGGAAATAAACTTCGGTTTGCTACGTTGTGGCCTCCCGTGCGAAGGAATCTGGGATGGATGCTGCCTCATAATTTCTCCTCCTGTGGCGTCACCGCGACATTACCATCTGGCGCATCGCCAGATTTCAAGCCAATGTCCGTGAGTAGATTTTCATCTCTGTGAGCGGTACCTATTTGTACGTCATGCATAGATAAGGTCTTCTGGAGAAGATGAAACTTCGCTTCACATGGGCAACACGATAGGCTTACCCCGTGAAGACCAGCCCGGCCCAAAGCGGCCACTCCCGGATAGGCGATCTGGCCGTTCCTTGATCCGCGGTCCTCCCGGCGTAGATACCCCTCAAACCAATCTACGACCTAAGGAGAATCATGACAGCGCGTTTCAATCACACGATCATCGCTTCACTTAACGCGGCAGACATGGCCGCGTTTTATATCGATCTGCTCGAAGCTACCCCCGTACAGTCCTGGGGGCCGTTCACGAATATTCAGATCGACGACGGCGTTCTGCTTCAGTTCGCCACACCACCAATCGAGTTCCCACCCCAGCACTATGCCTATCTGCTGGACGACGAGCACTTTGATCGGGCCTACACAAAAATCCAAGAACAAGGGCGTGAGCACTGGGCCGACCCACAGCGCCTACACGCCGGAGAGATCAATCATGAGCACGGTGGACGAGGCGTCTACCTGCTCGATCCTTCGGGGCACTACCTTGAGCTAACGACCCGACCATACCTGTGACCCACGAGGGAGCTGGCCCATCACACATCCATGTACAGCCACTTCTCACGAGTCACCTCATGGGGAACTCTGGACAGAGCATGATGGCTCCGACAGCCGCAATACACACGTACAAGCTGCTACAAGTTAACTATTGTAGGTTATAGGCCACAACTGCCTGCCCGGTAGAATCATGCACAAAGGCCGGTATCTCAACGAAAAACGAGATACCGGCCTTTGCTTGATGGAGCCGACTAAGGGACTCGAACCCTTGACCTGCTGTTTACAAGACAGCTGCTCTACCAACTGAGCTAAGTCGGCATGTCCGCGAAACCTTCAAACCTTCCGAAGAAAGTCTCACGCCTCACACACCTACTGTGCCACGCGAATAAATCACCAGCACCACCACAATTTCTTGCAGCGTCCTATATCTTGCCAGAAGCGCCCAGATCTCGCCAACTGAGTCTCGCAACTCCGCGCTTCTCACACCGGTTAAGCAACTCACACCAGCTACCCTCACCACATCCGTTTCTGCCACTCCACCCACCGCCGCGGACCAAGATAAAGGGCCGCACCCACAAGCGAAAAAGCGCTGTGGGTACGGCCCCTTACATGGCTTTTACACGTCAGTCGACTTTTGTCTTCCTTCGATGAACGAGGACGAGTCCGCCACCAGCAAGAACTAGAGCGAGAGCCGCAAAGGCCGTCTCTTCCACCGATGCACCGGTCAGAGGAAGCTTACCGCCGGTACCCGGTCCGGGTTTCGTCGTTGGCTTCACCGGATACGTAGGCTTCATAGTCGGCTTATCGGTGGGCTTGTCCGTAGGCTTCACAGTCGGCTTATCGGTCGGAGTTGGTGTCGGCGTCGGATCAACTGGATCGGCGAGCTTCTGCGCTGCCATCCACTGCCAAACATGCTGTCCCTCGGTATTCACCGGAGCATTGTTGGCCACGTAAATCCACGACCAGTGTGGAGGATACGTCACCCCGTTCCAGGTCACATCCGGGTAGGCAGTGAGGATCGCGTTGGTGACAATGTCAGCCATATGCCCGCCGTTATCCTCAAAGGCCAAGGTGTCATCGGTCGTCGCCTGCACGATCCACGTCGGAACGTTACGCAGCACTGTCAACTCGTCGTCAGTCAGCAACGTCTTGCCGTCATACACAACGCCCGGGCAGATCGGCACCACAGCCGCGAAATACTCGGGGTAATCCACACCAAGACGCGCTGTCATATATCCACCATTGGAGGCGCCCACCACGTAGATCCGGGACGGATCGATGTTTTGTTTGGCGACGACGTCGTCAATCAGCGCCTTCAACTTCGCCGAGTATCCCATCTCCGAGTCATTGAACCAGAAATCCGTTGCCTGCGGAGCAAGCACATAAGCACCCCCGAAGATCTCTTGCGCCTCGGGCGTCACAAAACCTAGAGCGCCTCGGTTAGCAAGGAGAGGTAGGGCATTGTCCTGGGCTTCAGCCCAGCCGCCCTCACCCAAGCCGTGGAGCCAGATGACTAGCGGCCGCTTAGATGACGCCGCATTATCCGGCGTAAAGAGACGGTAGTTGAGACCCGCTGCAGCCCCCGAAGCAAAAGCATCCACCTCAGGATCCACCAATGCACCCTGCTCAAACTTGGAGAGCACCACGGATGAGTCATCCGTCGACAGAATTGGCTCATTCTGGGTAATCGTGTACTCCAGATCAAGCTGGACATTGCGGGCGGCGGAGTTAGACCAGCCCAACGTATCAGCGCCCGGAACCGTGAACCCATGACCCAGGTTGATGACAATATCGCCGTCATCATTTAGTGATGCCCCTGTGACTTCACGATCCACATCGAAACCGGCAACGTCCGTCAGCGAGGCAAATGGATTCGTACCCTTCGCGTGCACGTTAAACGTATCCGCCGTCAGGCTCGTCCCATCAACGTTCAGATCTGAAGTTTCCAGTGTCAAGGACACAACCTGCTGGCCGCTGTCCAGGACTTGCGCGTCCAGGGTAAACGGAACAACACTACCCGGCTTCTCGGCAAGCTTCTGCGCTGCCATCCACTGCCAAATATGCTGTCCCTCGTCATTGACCGGATCGTTGTTGGCCACGTAAATCCACGACCAGTGTGGAGGATACGTCACCCCATCCCATGTCACATCCGGGTAGGCACTCAACGTTGCGTTCGTGACGATATCGGCCATGTGCCCGCCGTTCTCTTCGAACGGCAACGTATCATCAGTCGTGGCCTGCACGATCCAGGTGGGAACATCGTTGAGAACTGCCAGTTCCTCATCTGTCAGTAGCGTGGTTCCACGCGACACCACACCAGGGCAGATCGGGACCACAGCCGCGAAATAGTCCGGGTAATCGGAACCGAGGCGAGCAGCCATGTATCCACCGTTGGACGCACCCACCACGTAGATCCGGGACGGATCAATCGAGTTATTGGCGACGACGTCGTCAATCAGCGCCTTCAACTTCGCCGAGTATCCCATCTCGGCGTCATTGAACCAGCGGTCCGTTGCCTGCGGAGCAAGCACGTAGGCTCCGCCAAAGATGTCCTGGGCTTCAGCGGTGGCGAATCCCAGCGCCCCTCGATTGGCAAGCAAAGGAAGCGCGTTGTCCTGCGCTTCAGCCCAGCCACCCTCGCCGCCGCCGTGCAACCACACGACCAACGGACGCTCCGAGGAAGCAGCAGTATCCGGTGTAAAGAGACGGTAATTAAGATCCGCCGCGGCACCCGATGCGAACGCATCTACTTCCGCGTCCTTTAATGTGCCCTGCTCAAACGCGGAGAACATAACGGACGAGGTATCCGCAAGCGTCACCGGCTCATTCTGGGTAATCGTGTACTCCAGATCAAGCTGGATATTACGTGAAACCAAGCTAGACCAGCCGAGGGTCCCGGCCCCTGCAACGTTGTACCCGTGTCCAAGTTCGACGACGATGTCCCCATCAGCATTTACTGACGCGCCCGTGACTTCACGTTCCACATCAAAACCGGCAACGTCCGTCAGCGAGACAAACGGGTTCGAACCCTTCGCATGCACGCTAAATGTATCCGCCGTCAAGCTCGCGCTATCGACATCCAGATCCGATGTCTCCAACGTCAGCGAAACAACCTGCTGGCCGCTATCCAACACCTGCGCGTCGAGCGTGAACGGTACAGAATCGCCCGAGTTACCGGCAAGTTCTTGGGATGCAATCCACTGCCAGATGTGCTGTCCGTCCGCATTGACGGGATCGTTGTTGGCCACGTAAATCCACGACCAATGAGCAGGGTAGGTAATTCCACCCGACGTCACGTCCGGATACGTGGTCAAGATGGCGTTATCGACGATATCGGCCATGTGCCCACCATTGTCCTCATAGGGCAAAACATCGTCCGATGTTGCCTGGACAATCCAGGTGGGAACATTCCGGAGAACAGCTAGCTCGTCATCCGTGAGCAATGTTGTGTCATCATAAGCAACCGCCGGGCAGATCGGCACCACGGCCGCAAAATAGTCCGGGTAGTCGGAACCGAGGCGAGCAGCCATGTATCCACCGTTGGACGCACCCACCACGTAAATCCGGGACGCATCGATATTGTTAGTGGCGACGACGTCGTCAATCAACGCTTTCAACTGCGCCGAATACCCCATTGCCGCGTCATTCATCCAGAAATCCGTCGCCTGCGGGGCCAGCACATAGGCACCCCCGAAGGTCTCCTGAGCCTCTGGAGTCACAAAACCCAAAGCGCCTCGATTGGCGAGCAGGGGAAGGGCATTATCCTGGGCCTCGGCCCAGCCACCCTCACCACCGCCGTGCAACCACACGACCAACGGACGCTCCGAGGAAGCCGCAGCCCCTGGTGTGAAGAGACGGTAGTTCAACCCTGCGGACGCTCCGGAAGAGAAGGCGTCCACCTCAGAATCCAGCAACGCACCCTGCTCGAACTCGGAGAACATTACGGACGAGTAGTCATCCGTCAACAGAATCGGCTCATTCTGGGTAACCGTGTAGTCCAGATCAAGCTGGATATTTCTCCCTGCCTCGTTGGACCAGCCCAGAGTGTCGGCACCCGGAACCATAAATCCGTACCCGAGATCAATGACGATGTCGCCATCAACATTCACCGATGCACCGGTGACTTCACGGTCCACATCAAAACCAGCAACATCCGTCAGCGACACAAACGGATTCGTACCCTTCGCGTGCACGCTAAACGTATCCGCCGTCAAGCTGGACTCATCGACAGCTACATCTGACGTTTCTAGCGTCAGCGAAACAACCTGCTGGCCACTATCCAGCACCTGCGCATCAAGCGTAAACGGAACAGCATCGCTGGACGGTGGGTCATTATCAGGTGCCGCAAGGGCGGGCATCCCAATCCCGCCAGCAAGAGCTAAGGCAAAGGCCATCGCCGCGGGAAGCACTCTCATTTTCTTCATCGAAAACTCCTCGGTGAGAACTCCGAGACGAAACGGGCGCCGACAATCGCACAACAAATGTGAAAAACGACTGGTCATCGCCCGCTGAAGCGCCGTAGCTCCATCATGCGTCTCTTTCGTCACCCTACAACGAGGGAGTTTATTTCGTCAGGTTTTTCATCCAACTGTTCACGCAGTGTCATACCAGCCGATAATTACACACAACAAACAATGCCCATACAACATCAAATGCCCGGGATTTCGTCAATCCCGGGCATTTGACTATAAATGATCACTCATGACCATCATTCATCATTAGGAAGCATCCCACGGGGTCTCACCCGCGATAACCGCATCCAGCTGCGTCATGATATCCGGCCAGTTGAGGAGCTTGTGGTTGTCAATAATGACGTGGGGTGTACCGCTCATACCATTGGCCTGTTCCTGCTCATACGCAAGATCGGCGTAGCCTGCATAGCTGCCGTCATTAAGAACGCCTTCCAACCCTGTCAGAACATCCGCGGGAACGCCGACTTCTCCAGCAACCCTCAACGCATCAGCAGCCGTGGGTTCTGTGGCTCCACTCCCGTCAAACAACGGTGCCGTCAATTCAGAGAACACCTTGTTATTGAAAGCAAGTGCCTGCTCGGGGGCATTCTCAGCAAGGTAGTAGAGAGCTCCCGTTGCAATTCGGGAGAAATCACCCATCATGCCCACAGGCTGGAGGACGAGGGTAATCTTGCCTTCCTCTGCCAACTTAGACAATTCAGCGGAGTGCTCGTTCTCCAACGTGTTGCAGTGAACACAGAGGTAGTCGAAGTAGATTTGAACGGCGGGTGCACCTTCGTTCACGGTTCCTGCGCTGAGGGACGAACCAAAAGTGACAGCGCCCTGGTCAGTCACGTTGCCGGGAGTACCATCAACGAACACGCTCGCTGCGGGAGTAAAATCATCCCAAGCCTCGCTCTGTTCCTTCTTCTTCCCGTTGGCCAATACCAAATAGACAGCGGTTGCGACGAGCGCTAACGCAACAATAACGCCGACGATAACCATAATCCGGTTTCTTTTCGCACGCTTTGCTTCTTCGATCTGAAGTAGACGAGCGGCCTCGCGCGCCTGCTTACGCCGTTCCTCTTTTGTTAGTTTCGCACTGGAAGTGCCCGGGGTATTCCGTGATGCCATAAGTGAATCTTAAACTAGAGTCCTGAGAATTCACTGTTTGTCCAGTCTTTCCTCATTATCCTTGGAAGAAGATCCCGGGTTCACTGATTGGATACCAGTTCGGCAGCGCGCCATCGACAAACGCATGGATACCAAGGCCCAAGCCAACCGCCAGAAATACGATGACCCAAAAGATCCTGTATCCGACAGTTGGAGCAAACGTCGCTGCGATTCTCCGCGCACCCGGCCTTGCTTTATTCTCTCGACCACCCATAAGCCACGAGCCGAAAACCCCCGCTGTCATGCCGACCACCAGCGGTATTCGCGGATCGGTTGGGTTCAGCAGCGCGACAAGGACCGCAACAAGAATCCCGAACCCAACGCCAATGCCAAGCCCAATAAACTGCGTCAACAACACTTTGATGAGAATCCATGGCAGATGAAAAACAACCCACGATCGTTCACGAGCGAAGGGCCCCCCACGATCTTTACGCTTCTCAACAAGGTCATAAAAAACAGTTCCCACGGTGGCCGCCACGAGCATCACCACACAGAACAGCACGCATGCAATGATCGGCCAGCTCAGAGCTGCGAGCACAAAAACCGCCGCCACCAACAGGATAAGAAGCCTTTGTGGTGCGGGATCTCGCGCCCATGCCGGATACTCGCCCCCTCCACTCCCGTAGTGGGAATAGGGATTATAAGGGTAGGGTGACTGGCCCGGAACCGCCCACGGATTAGGAGTACCAGGCGCCTGGATCTGCTGCGGATAACCCGAGTTGGGGGTGGGCGACGACGGCGCCACCGGCGCAGATGTATAGCCACCGCGAGGTGCACCATAAGTCTGTGGAGAAGGAGCAGGTTGAGCCGTTGGGAGAGGCTGCGTTGTGCCTCCGGCATACTGGCGAGGCCCTCCACCAGACGGCTGGTTCGAGTAACCCGAAGCCGGGGGCGCAGGGTGCGGATAGACCGTGGTTCGGTCCGCATTTACCACGGGCAGACGTTGCGTTCGCGCGGTACCCTCCTCCGGCCGCACCTGAGTTCTCTCATCGCCCGGCCAGATCTGAGTTTTTTCATGATCAACACCGAGGCCACCAGTTTCACCTGGCCAAATCTGTGTTGTTGAGCTGTCCTCGCTCGGTCCACCGCTCGCCGCCAGCCCCCCGGACTCGCCGGGCCACACCTGTGTCTTTTCATGCCCGCCAGCGGGCAACACCTGGGTGGGGGCACCATCGGCCGAGTTCTCACCAGGATGCGCCCACTCATGTCGTAGAGCGTCCCGAGAAAAAGACGACACATCAATTGCCTCAGTCGCCTGGTTATCAGCCACTCTTAGCTGTTCCGTCTTATTCGCAGCATCTACGCCCGAGCGAAGAATCTCCGTGCGGGCCCCACGAACCTCTGTTCGGCCACCGGTAATCTCCGTGCGGGCATCAAAGCTACCGCTTCCCTGTCCGCCTGTGGCAAACCCATAAGCAGCATTATCGACACTCGGAAGCCCTGCGAACGCAAACTTCCCAGTACCGGCCGCCGGGTCGCCGTCGTCGTTATTCTCCACATCATGAATCGCAGCGTCGTACCCAAAGTCCTCGGCGATCTCCGGATTCTCCAGAACAGCAATGAGTTCATCGAACGTGATGCGGTCCGCTGGATCGGGAGCGAGGGCCTTCCGGAAAGCAAACGCAATCTCCGGCTCGAGATTCGGAAGACGCACAAGACCGTTTATCACCCGATGGTTGATCGGCAGTGCGCCGTCGTCGCCGAAAGGAGAATAACCAGTGGCGGCGAAGGCAAGCACAGCCGCCAATGCCCACCAGTCCGCTGTCTCATTGGGTTGCTTGCCCTTAATTACTTCGGGATCGCAGTAGCCGGGAGTCTGAGCGACGTGTCCTATCTGTGTAATTCGCGGATCGTCGCCAAGTTGTGCGATACCAAAGTCAATGAGGACTGGCCGCTCCCCCTCCATCATGACGTTGGATGGTTTAAGATCCCGGTGCAGGACGTCTACGGAGTGAATAGAACGCACGGCGTCACGAAGATCTTCGGCAAGTCTGACAAGTTCTCCTTCGGTAAAGATTCCGACGACGGCGACATCCTCCTCCAACGTGCGCCCGTCGATGAGTCGGGTGACGATGAAAGCGTCCTGATCCTCCGTCTCAACGTCGAGGATCTCGGCCACATACGGCCCGTGCACCTTACGCAGCATTTGCACTTCACGACGCAGGCGATCCCTACCTTCGGGTGTACCAGCGATATGTTCGAACAGGTGCTTCAGCGCAACACGACCACCGGCACCATCCATGGCCTCATACACCTTGGACATACCGCCGGACCCAAGTCGCTGGATGATCCGGTATCCGCCAATCTCCTGACGATCTAACACAACGTCAACCGTACCCGAAGCCTCCGACAATGCGGGTGGGGAGTCGTCCTACCCACGGGTGATACGAGATACGCCCAGCGCCACGTACGGAATCTCGCGAAATGCAGGGCTTATGCAACAAGTCACCGATATTTACCGGGGTGTCGTGTATAAGCCCTACACTTCGCTGATGATGAGAATGATCGTTAGGCGGTCGGCTCCAGCCACACCGTGGTTTCACCCGGAACAGTGACAACGCCGTCCATCTGGAAGATCGGACCGGATACCAACGCCACGTCATCCGACTGGAAACCATAAGGCTCCGATCCAAAGTTCGTCACCACGGTCCAGCCGTTGGGGCGGCGGAAAGCGAGGACATCATCCCGGCCGGCATCCACCCACTCCAGCTCTTCGTCAGCCTGCAAACTTTTCCGGATCGCCAAAGCCTTCTGGTACATCGAGAGGGTGGTGCCGGGAACCCTCTGCTGCACATCTACCGCAAAGTCAGCGAACCAAGCCGGTTGCGGGAGGTGAGCGCCATCGTCGCCAAAACCGAACGACGATCCCTCAGCCGTCCACGGAAGCGGGACACGGCAGCCATCGCGACCCACATCCTCGCCGTCGGTATTGATGAACCGAGGATCTTGGCGCTGCTCCGGCGGAATCTCAACGACCTCATGAAGGCCCAGCTCCTCGCCCTGATAAAGGTAGGACGAGCCGGGCAAGCCCAACATAAAGAGAGTGGCGGCGCGCGCCCGGCGTAGTCCCCGCGCGCGATCGAGTTCAGGATCGGTTCCGCCGCTGTGGAGCCATGCCCCACCCTGCCGCTCCACGGGCTTGCCATCCTCCCGGCGGCCAACGGTCGGGAGACCATACCGCGTAGGATGACGGACAACGTCATGATTGGAGAGCACCCAGGTGCTCGAGGAGCCCGATTTCTTAGCAAGATCGAGGTTGTGGGTCACGATGTCGTGGAAGTGCGTGGCGTTGAAGTCGGCCTCGAGAAGGTCAAAGTTGAAGGACTGCCCCAGGCTATTCGGGTTGGCGTAGCGCGGAACACGATCGGACGCCACCCAGGATTCCGCCACCGCGGTGCGCGGCGGATCGTACTCGTTGAAGACCTTGCGCCACTGCGCATAAATCTCCTGGACATCGTCTCGATCCAAGGTGGGATGGTTGCCGTCGATGGGTGTGGCTTCCAGCTCCGCCCACGTTGGTAGCACCTCGAAGTCCATATTCTTCGTCAGCATGTGTGCCACGTCGATCCGGAAACCGTCAACGCCGCGATCGGACCAAAAGCGGATCGTTGTGATGAAGTCGGCCCTCACATCCGGATGATCCCAGTTGAGATCCGCCTGCTCCTTCGCAAAGGTATGCAGGTACCACTCGCCATCTTCCACCTGGGTCCACGTCACCTCGCCGAAATGCGACTGCCAGTCCGACGGCGGCTCGTTGCCATCCGGCCCAAGACCCTTACGGAAGTGGTAGCGTTCCCGCTCAGGCGAACCGGGGCCGGCCGCAAGTGCCGCTTGGAACCAGGGGTGCAGGTCAGACGTGTGATTAGGGACGATGTCTACCACCACACGGATACCACGCGCGTGAAGGGCCTCAACCATATCGTCGAAGTCCTCCAACGTCCCCAACTTCGGGTCCACGTTGCGATAATCCGCCACGTCATAGCCGCCGTCCGCAAGCGCAGAAGGATAGAACGGGCTGAGCCACACGGCATCAATCCCGAGATCCTTGAGATAGTCGGCGCGGGAAGTGATGCCTGCGATGTCACCGAGCCCATCACCGTTCGAGTCAGCAAAACTACGTGGATAGACCTGGTAAACAACGGCTTGACGCCACCATGCGGCATCATGTGTCAGATCGGAAGGCAACGATCATGTCCTTTTCTGTCGTGAAGTTGCGGAGATTCAGTGGAATCGCGGACGTTTTGTCAAGAAGGGCGGGCATTAACAGCGGAAGGGAAACTCGCCGTCGTCACGGAATGGCGCCGAAATTCGTCGTCGTCCCAACAACAAGCCGTCGTCCCAATGAATTGTCAGACGAATCCGGGCCCCGCTTACATGTGTACGCGAGGCCCGGATTGAGGGAGATAGGGATCAGCCCTTGACGGCGCCCTGGGTCACGGACTCCATCACCCAACGCTGGGAGAAGAGGTACACGATGATCGCAGGAGTCATTGCCATGAGGTAGGAGGCGAATGACACGTTGTAGTTGTTCGAGAACTGAGTCTGGAACAGCTGCTGGCGCACGGGGAGAGTCTGCATGTCAGGATCAGAGATCATGAGCGAGGGCATCATGAAGTCGTTCCACGCGTAGAGGAAGGCGAAGATACCAACCGTTGCAGCCATCGGAGCAAGCAGCGGGAAGATCAACTTCCAGAACGCCTGCCAGGTGGTTGCACCGTCAATGCGGGCACTCTCCTCAAGCTCCAACGGGATGGACCGCAGGAAGGCGGTGAACAGCATGACCGAGAAGGCCATCTGGAACATCGTCGCCAGGAAGATCACGCCGAAGTAGTTGTCCAAGTGCAAGATACCGGTCAACTGGATCTGCGGAAGGGCCACCACCGAGAACGGGATGAACATAACGGCCATGAGGTAGAAGAAGGAGTACTTGAAGAGCTTGCGATCCCAGTTGCGCACGATGGCGTAGGACGCCATCGCAGACAGCAGGATCGTGCAGACCACGGTACCGGCGGTAACGATGAACGAGATACCAGCGCCCACCGGGAAGTTCGTCAGGTTCCAGGCCTCGACGAAGCCCGAGATAGAGAACGGACTCGGCAGGGTGAAGGCCTGGCCGTCCACCGCCTGAGCGGAGGTCTTGAACGCCATGGAAACCGCAACGAAGAGCGGCAGGATGACCGTGAGCGCGCAGAGGATCAGGACGATCGTGGTACCCCAGCTGACCGGATCCTTCGAGGCCTTGACCTTGCCAACTTGGGCGTTGGGAGCAGTAGTTGTGGTGGCGGACATCAGATGGAATCCCTTCGGTTGAGCCTCAGCTGGAGCAGCGCGATGACGAGACTGAGAATGAAGAACACCGTCGCGTTGGCCATCTGGTAGGCGTAATCGCCGCTGTAGAAGCCGCGAATAATCGTCATGGTGACCGAGCGAGTGGCGGTTCCCGGGCCACCGTCAGTCAAACCAACGATGACGTCGTACGCGCCGAGGAAGTTCTTGAAGCCAATCACAATGTTGATAATGACGTATCCAAACACCAGCGGCAGCGTAATCTTGGTCAGCTGCTGGGTCTTGGTAGCTCCGTCAATATCTGCCGCCTCATACACGTCTCCGGGAATCGAGAGAATGCCCGCGATGTAAATGAGCAGGGTAGAGGGGATGGACTGCCATGCCGTCACGATAACGATGGCGATCCACGCCAGGCTGGGATTCTCCAGAATACTGAGTTCAAGAGAGGTGATTCCCAACGCTCCCGCGATCGATGGGACCGTGTTGGCGAAGATGAACTTGAAGATGAAGGCAACGATGATGCCGGAGATCACCATGGGGATAACGAAAATGGCTCGCAGCGTTACCTTGAACTTGATCTTGGATGTCAGACCGACAGCCAGGAGGAAGGAGATGACGTTAACGACGATCACCGTTGCCAACGCGATTCCGACCGTAAAGATGTAGGCCTGACGGATTGCCGGATCGCTCAACAATGCGGCGTAGTTCGTGAAGCCAACGAAATTCCACTCACCCACACCAATGTAGTTGGTGATAGAGAAGAAGATTCCGACAACTCCGGGAAGTGTAATCGCAATGGTCAGGAGGATGAGCGTGGGAAAGAGGAAAAGATAGTAAAGAGGTTCTGTGCGGCGTTTCCTGTGACGGATCGTCACACCACCGGACACAACAGGCGTAGACATGGGTTAGCTCCTTCTTTCTTTCCTGTTATCCGCGCTTCGCGAGACGGACCCAGTCCTGGTCCATCGTCCTGAGCGGTGCTGTGGGATCCGAACCCAAGATCATCGTTTGGGTGTAATTGTTCACGGGGATGGCTCGTGGAGTCAGAACGGATGGCCCCTCAGAGTACTTGCCGTCCTTGAATGCCGTAACCATGTCTTCGATGCGGGGATCGGTGGGATCCTCCGCCTCAGTGGTGGGGGTGAAGCCAAGCTGCGATGCGTTGTACTCCTCGAGCATCTCAGGCTGGTAGAGGTACTGCAGGAACTCGCGCGCCTCTTCCTTGTGCTTCGAATCCTCTGGGATCATGAGCGCAAGGTCAGTGTTGGAACGGGCCTTTGTCTTCTCCGGATCGTTCGTGGCGGGGAGGGGGAACATGCCGTAGTTCCCATCGGGGTTGGACTTCGCAATCTCAGCCATCGCCCAAGGACCCTGCATCATCATGGCGGCCTTACCCTGAGCCATGGCCAGATTGCCGTCACCGTAGGTGCGGTTGCGGGCGTCGGCGTTCGTATAGTTATCCGCTAGCTCACGCATCTTCTGGACCGGCTCGGCAAAATCCTTCTCGTAGGAAACCTCAGAATCCGGACCGACGTCGGTTCCTTCCTCATTCATTTTCTTGAAAAAGTCAAGCACGTCGATGGAGCTAATCACCGTGTAGTCGAACCAACCCTGGCCGATCGTCCATGATTCACCCGAGGAGAACGTGGCGTAGAAAGGATCCACGCCGTTGTCCTTGAGGGTGTCAGAAACCTCGATCAACTCGTCCCATGTGGTGGGAACTTCCAGATCATACTGCGCGAAGATGTCCTTGTTGTAGATGACACCGCTGAGCATCAACGAGTAAGGAATGGCACTGATACGACCATCGGGGCAGGCGCCGTATGCGTCCATGAGCGGCCATGTTTCCTCACGGACTCGCTTCGTTTCCGGCAAGTCGGAGAGGTCACTGAGAGCGCATCGCTGAATGAATCGCGAGTTCTCGTGATTGTAGTTGGCCAACATGAGATCCGGCGGATTACCGCGCACAAAGCCACCAGAAATTACGTCAGGTCCCGAGGTATCGAGGACAACGTGCACATCAGGATTTGCCGCGTTGTAATCGTTGACAACCTGTCTCATGAAGTCGATCGCTTCACGCTTGCTGAATGTGAAGCGAAGCTCTGTCGCGCCACTGCTCGAACACCCGGCAAGGCCGGCTGATGCCAAGGCCATTCCTAGTGCGGCGGCTATAAGGCGCTTTCTCTTGCGCTGTTTGATAGACACGTCACCGTCCATTCCGTCCTCCATTGGACGTAGATAATTCACTTGCGACTTAATTTGCTGCCCAAATTTAGTCACAGTTGCGAAC